>Ga0209542_10001434_pt1 | contig 55999 bp, 50 predicted proteins | sample RifCSPhighO2_01_FD_184028 | JGI IMG/M metagenome (GOLD analysis project Ga0209542, IMG submission 184028) | Soil microbial communities from Rifle, Colorado - Rifle CSP2_plank highO2_0.1 (SPAdes) (version 2) | ecosystem: Environmental > Terrestrial > Deep subsurface > Rock core/Sediment ... | reverse complement strand
ATCCGGGTACATAATAACCTTCATTTCCAAATGGTTTCGCTACCACCCATTGTACCTTGTCTGCCTCAATAGCCGAAATAATTCGTTCCTGCAGACCGGGTATTTCCATATACCAGGGAAATGTATACGCCCATGGCTTTACCGGCAAAAACTGGCCCGCTACCATCTCATTTCCCATATCATTATAGAAAAATACGGGCTGGTTACGCGGAATAAGTGATGATAAAGCAGTTGCTCTCGTAATTACTTCTGGCTCAAAAAAGCGGGGCGGCAAAAACAACTCCTGTTTAATTACTCTCAGTAACATAATAAGTAAAAAAACCAAATAACCAACTGTTCCAATTTTAAATAGCTTTGACTTTCCCGCCGACGCAAAAATTAAAGCCGTGATAATTGCGAGAAACGGCGCTAACGGCTGTAAATGAAACCAGGCAAACCGCGGAAATAAAAATCCAAAAGCCGCCCCCATCCAGAGCAGTATAAAGTTGCGTTCCCGAAAGAGTTCTAATAATTTTGTTGTCCAAAAAAGTAGCGGCAGCAAGAGGAACAGTAGAATAACGAATTCTCTTGTGCTCGGATACAACGCATAACCGGGAGTTTTCGCCATTTTGAATAACGGGTAAACCATTGCCCAATTCCAAATATCAACCGGTCGGAATAAAATAAGCAAAAGCGCCAGCGGAATACTTGCAACTAACAGCACAAGCATGATGGCTTTCCGGTTAACCATATAGCCTTCTATTACTAGGGGAACTAAAAACCAGACTGCAGTTTGTTTGGTGATAATTGCAATTCCGACTGCAAACCCCGCAACCAGAAAATTTTTAAGTTTTCTGTTCTTCCGGTACAGAAGTGTGCAGTAATACGCGGTCAAAATCGGAACTACGGCAAATAAATCAAACCACATGCCGTTTCCCCCCAGGAAAATCTGGAAAATAATGAAAATGGCCAACACCGTCTGCGGTCTGAGCACTTTGAAATGCGTTTGCACGATACCTAGCAGCAGTAAATCAATCGTAACGATAACCGCAATCGTAAAATAATGAAGCACGGCAACTGAATTCCCAAATAATCCAAAGATAAAATGCAACACATAGGGCAGAAGCGGCATGTACGGCTGCACTATCTCCCCGTAAAAGGCAAAACCGCGCTCAAGCAAATAGGGATATATCAGCATTTCCGGCCAGGCAGTAAAGCGGGTACACACTAAAATTGCAATATGAACAGTAAGTAATGCCAAAAGCAACGGATCTCGTAAGAGCTTAAGCAACCATTTCATAGTTCAGGAAACGAATCAGTAAATATCCCTGCAACATCACGCTTAATACCAAATACATATAAAAGAGAAAACGGTGCTTAACTAAGAATTGAGTCAATGGAATAAACAGCGGAAAAGCAGACAGTAAATACCGCGGCATGCCCAAAAATGTGCCTGACAGCAAAGGAATGAGCAGTGATAAAAAGCAGTAACTTAAGAGCGGGAAATTAAGCAGTTTGCGAGCTTTAAGTAATAACCACACACCAAGTAACACCGCTCCCAAATGCAAAAGCACTATGGGTGGTGGTTTATAGGCGCCCCCAATTTGCCCAAGTGTAGTGATAACTTCAGTAGCCAACTTTTGGACGGAAGCCAAACTTAGACTCCGATTCCAATCCTGTTCCTGTTTATAAAAGAGTAAGAAATCGCCGTAGGCAACTTCTAAATATAGACTATATACCGCGAGTCCCAAGCCCGAAACTGGAATACTCCACCAAAACCGCTTAATAAGCGCTTTTTTTTCAGACCATAATTTAAGTAAAACATATAATATCAGAATAACCCCGATCATGCGCGTCGCGCTTGCAAGTGCGGCACAAACAGCTGCAAGTGGATAATTCTTTTTTTCAGTAAACAGAATAGTCAACGCCACCAATACCAAATACAAAGGCTCTGACATCGGGGCAAGCAACATAAAGCTGAAAGGAAAAGCTGCAAAAATTAATATAACTTTTTCTGTTGGTATGTCTATGTGCCATGATTTAATAAGTCGCACAAATAAAAACAAAAATCCCAGTGTCAAACCAGACGCCAGTAAAATCGCGACTATATCATTTACCCCGGTTAAGCGCACGAGAAGTGGCCATAATGGGAAAAAAACCGCACTTACCTCACCATACCCTTTTTGCGCCACGTTCATATAGTGAAATGTGTCAGCGCTCGTCACCCAAACTTTGATAAAACGTTGTGACAGCGAATACTGAGACAGTTTCTCAGTTACTGCCGGAAGTGATGGCAGCATTAAAATTACAAACAAATGGACTGCCAAAATCCAGCCCAGAAATATTTGAGTTTCGATTCTTTTAAAGAGAAAACTTAAGCGAATTAGTAATTTATGCATGGTGATTAATCAGTTGGCGATACCTCTTAAAACTAATAATGAACAGTACAAACGCGAATACGACAAAGAGGACGATAACAGCAGGTTTATTAAGAAATTCTGTTACTGGATGAAGTAGATCAACCTGAAGCGGTAACAATAAATTTGCGACCATTAGTAGTGAAAGCAATAATCCAATCAGTGGAAATTTTGTAATAAACGGAGCGAAAAATCCAAAACTGTAGATTAGATAACGGCTGTGAATGCGGGTGGCAAAAAACGAAAAATCATACCACAATAAAAATGCGGCGAAAAGCAATACAAGAGGAGTCCGGTTTTTTTTAATAAACAGCGGCTGCAGAATTAGCAACGCCACGAACCAGAACAAGAGTATGCCAATATATTTATACTCTATGACATTTAGTAGTTTCATATTATCAGACACAATAAATCCAAACGGAGCCCACAAATTATAAGTATATACTGACGTATAGGCATACCAATTGGGTATGGTAAAGAAGTAATCCCAGGTCCACTTAAAACCTTTAGAAAGAACAATTGGCACAAACGGGGCGGTAGCGACAGGAACAAGAATTAATGCATATTTATACAATCTGCGCCCTGACCCGGAGACAAGACTTAAAAAACCAATAATCGGCAGCAAAGCTAGAATTTGCAGTTTTGTCAGTACTCCCAGAGTGTAAATTAGTATCGCCCTAAAATAACGGTGACTGATAAAAAACGCGATGCTTAAAAGTCCGAGTAAGGTAACTACCGAATCAATTTGTCCCCAAACCGAGGTATTATAAATAATTACCGGATGCAAAAAATAAAACATGCTTGCGGGTAGTGCTGCTTTTGGTGATACATACTTTTTAGTCAGCCGATATATCAGTAAACAAACACCAATATCAGCGAGGAATACAGGCGTTCGAATAATCAGGTAAGTCAACCACGTATTATCCCAGACATTCAGCAGACTGATCAGGTGACCTAATAACATGAGAACGTAATAATAGAGCGGCGGATACGGAGTATATCCCTCAGGAAGAAATTCAAAGACATCGGTGATTGAATGGGTCGAAAGATATTTTGCCCACATCACAAACGCATAAAAATCGAATGACTCAACGGCGGTGTTTAAAATAATCCGGAGTCCCATCCCGACAAAAATAACCAGCAGTAACCAGCGTGCTTTCGTCATAAGTACTATAAATAGGTGCGCTTAAGCTTAAGTAGTGGCCTCATTCCGAAGGCAATAATTTTTTCAAGTGGAGAAAACTTTACCCATGGACTCTTTATAGTTGCCGGGCGATCTGCAAAAAAAACTTCCGGCAAATCCGTTTTTTTAGTTATCCCGATTTCCAATTTGCGCTTTCGATGCGTATCCACCGAAGACCGGTGCAAATGCGTCATGTGCCAGTACTCGTTTTTTAACAGCAGTAATTTATTAGTTTCATCTTGAATTTTTAGCTTTTGCTGATTCTGAAATGCTTCCCAAGGATACTTACCTACCCACTGATACTCGGGAAGTCGGCGATAAATGCGAATGTTAAAGTGTCCGGTTTTACCCAATAGCTTATACTTACCTGCTGATTCCGGCTGATAGTGGTACAGATCTCCAACCGGTACACGAGCTTTCACCACAATTGCAGTGGTAGTGGAGCTAACAGTTGCTAATGTTTTAACCAGTTCTTGAATGGTTTTATGCGGCCAGACTTCATCTCCGTCAAGCAGCATAAACCAGTCAGTTTTGGTATTTTTAATTTGTTCGTTGCGGAGTTCGGTAATCCGTTGCGGGTTTGTAATTAATTTAATGTTAACTTTAATTTTTGGATGATTAAACTCGTTAATGATACTGAGTGTCTGATCTTTTGAGCCGGTATCATAGATTAAAATTTGTTCAACGTAGTGGATTACCGAACTTAACGCATACCAGATCCACTGTTCCTCATTTTTAACTATCATGTGTACGGTGATTTTTGCCATATTTAATTAAAATTTCCCGGTGAATTTAAGGTCTTGATTGTCAATTTTTAATATTTCAATATTACCAATAAGTATACGCTGAGAAGCAGAGGTCCGATACTTTTGATATTCGTTCTGGAAAGTGGCTGAATCAGACGGATCTGAATTGACAATCACAAACAACAACGGTGGATATTGTTCGGCCGGCGGATAATCATAGAGATGCGTAAAATTGGCGTCAACGTAAGATTTTACCGGCTCTTTGCCGGCCAAGAAAAACAAATACCGGTAACCGTTATAACGGAAACAGTCACCGATCGCGTCCAGTGAAAAATCAGTTTTCCCGCTTTCATTGACGATCCACTGGACCGCCTGTATCTTGTCAGAATAGCCAAACCGGTGTTTTGCAAAATAGAGTGGTAATAAATTCGCACTCACGAAAAATAATAACAGCCCAAAAATTAAAAACCTCTGTCGCCAATATCGATCAATCAGAGTCGCGATCAGTAAATAAAAAGGTGGCAGCAGTGTCACGATGTAGTGATCAAATAAATCTCCGCGAAACACAATACCGTAAGTAATAATCCCAAATAGAGTAATCCCAAAAAGCACTAAAAGCAGTAAATACGAAGGGCGTTTTGCTTTAAGTAATCCACCTTGATAGAGGGCAATACCAATAAGAATAGTCACTACGATAACAACGGGCACTGGCACTGCGGTTAATTTTCCAACCGCATATTGCGGGCAATAGGAATACAGAGTGGCAAGGTTATTATTGCCAAAGGGAAAGAGCGCCCGACTCAGGACCTGGGGCAAAAAAAACATCGTTGCCAATGGACGGGCGGGTAAATTTCCCTGTTTTCCGCTCTGAATTTCCTCAAGGTACAAAAGTATCCCTTTGGAGTTACTGAAATTATGCCTGAGATCAAATACGACGAGTGGGATCAGGGAAACTAAAAATACGGCACTGGCCATCAAACCGGCTTTAACTATCAGTCTTTGCTGTGCTTTGGCTACCGAAAATGTCTGCGGCCAAATGCGGGTAATCACCATTACCGTAAATACAAGTAGGTATAAAATCAAGGTTGAAGGATCACTATGAAAAGCAGCAAAAAAAACAACTGCGAGTAGAATGCTGTATTTCCATTTACCACGCAATAATTCGTGCAAAGACAGAATGGTCAGTAGACCAAACAATCCGTTAAAGGAAAGCCCCCAATAATGCCGGTCGAATATATTTTGTGAAAATGAAAAAGTGTAGAAAATCGTTGCGAGTATCCCGATCCGGCGATTGAATAATTTTTGTCCCGTAGTAAAAAGTGCAATTAAAGTGCATACCGAAATTCCGGCCGCAACCACACCCCACCCAATTGGTTGTAAATTTGAAAGCCCTAACCAAAGGGCAGAAAACCAGTAAAAATAAGGGGCGAGATGCACATGCATTGGCGTCACTCCACCAATTAGAGGTATGTGGTGATTAATAAATATGCGCTTACCGACAAACGCGATGATTTCCTCATCATAAGTAAAGTGAAATAAATCGGGTAATCGCCAGAGGCGAAGGGACACGGCACTAAGTAATACAATAAGCAGCAGATAAAAATATTTCTGCCTTACTATTTTTTTAAATTTTTTTGACATATATAAAGTAAGGTGGAACCCGGAAACCAGCGGACCTTTCGTTCACAGGAAACGGAAAATCCCAAAGTTTCAACCAGCCGGATCCAGTCTGCTTTGGACCGGTAATAAATCCGATCCTTTGGATAGAGAAGGTAATCCCAGATGCGACTGAGCCACATTCTGATCCCATCGCCGAGATCAATTTCCTTAATCACCAACACGCCCTTTTGTTTTAAACAATGGCGCAGTCGTTTGAGCAGCACAATCTGTTGTGAATAAGGAATATGGTGTAAAAAGTCTGAGAAAATTACGCCACTGCAACTTTGATATTTGAAAACAAAAGCATCGGCCTCCACAAATTGCAAATTGGATATTTTAAACGCAGATTGAGCCGTCTGGATTTTTCGCCTATCAATGTCAATACCAATCACTTTTCGTTTATTTTCAAATTCTGCAAGTACGCGCGCGAGCGTTCCCCTACCACAACCAACTTCATAAACTCGTCCCTGGCGGGGGAGTGCCTGATGTATCGCATCAACCGGCAGCATCATATTGCGAAATTGTGCAAATATATTCATGTTTCCCCTACTAAATCATCTCCGCTAAATTCAACTTGAAAGCTAATAATTTAATAAAATAGCTAAGCGTATCTGGGATGAGACGCACAGTTGAAGTTTTGTCCATACGGCGATTAAATTGTACCGGGATAAACATAATATTTAAACCAACTCGCTCACTTCTCACCATAACCTCGGTATCCCAAAACCAACCGGCATCACGAACTCTTGATAAAACCGGAAGAATTCGTTTCCGTTTAAAAAATTTATACCCAGCTTCTGTATCGGATAAATTTGCAGCTAAAATTATTTTTACTAACTGTTGATACATCTTACTTGCCAGCGTGCGAAGTAACCCACCGGTAGTCGTTTGATAATGCCGCTCGGCGCACACAATATCCCGCCCGCTTTTAAGTTGTGATAGAAACTTAGGTATATAACTCGGGCTAACTTCGCAGTCGATATCTATAAACCCTACGTACACCCCTTTGGCTGCGTATATCCCATCAGTTACACTTTTTCCGCGTCCTTCATTCTTTATATGAAATATTGCATGGTATTTTTTATTAGTGTGTTTATTAAGAAATTCCTTTATTAACACACGCGTATTATCCCGACTTTCGTCTTCCACAAAGATTATTTCAAAAGGAATGTGACTTTTTTCTAAAACTTCAGAAATTTTCCGGATACTACTCGTAAAATGCTCTGCTTCGTTATAACAGGGCAAGATGAGAGACAACTCAATGTTTTGACTCATTAATTCTAATAATTTTGAATACGGTAAGACTTGTAATATACAGCAAGATTAAAATCATAATTTCCAGAAACGGAGTTTTAAAAAACCAGGGTTTATACTGACTTGCTTTTAAGAAAAAATTGGCCAGGTCCTCAGAATGGTAATACGACGCAATTACAAAGTATTGAGCGTACATATGAAGTGCAATCATACCAATCACCAGGTATCGAGTAAAATTAAGTGGCATTTTAAATACAACTCCCAAACAAGTAGCAATTCCAATAAATAATAAAGCTATGTGGGCGCTAATTAGAGGGAAAAAATAACGACCCTGGAAACCGAAAGAAAATCCGTAAGTCTTGGTAAACACATAATCAAATACGGTTAGTGTCAAAAAATATACCCCGCTCGCATACACCAGAAAGAAAAATAATTTTGGTTTGACCAGGCTCCTCGGAGGACTACTGAATATCTGCCGCATAAACATGAGTAATCCTGCCAATCCCACTAAGGTAATTACATTAATAACCCGGTGCACAAGACGTGGATACGTCAGGCTTAACCAACGAAAAACACCCCAGTACCAGGGCAAAATTAACCGATAACTTTGCACCAGAACATTTTTAAGATGAACCATGTATCCATCAATAGATAGCGGTGGCATTTCGTTGAACTGGCCAATTTCCGGAATTACCTGTCCCCCACGGGCAATATCTGCCACTACCCTCCCAAAACCAACAAATAATATCACAGCGATAACTACTACATACTTTACTGGGACTCTCCGCTTTTGCAGGAAAAGGTAAATTAGCGGAAATAAATAAATCAGGGCTACCAGTATCCCGTGTGGTTTAGTCTTCATGATTAAAAATAGATTCACCAGTGCCAATAACAAAGTTGATACTTGCCATCCCCTGTTTAACAAACGCAGACTAATAAAAATTGCAGTTGTAAAAAGCAGATTAAATAAATTATCACTGTTGACTCCGGCCATCACAAATGAAAACATGGGCTGGAATACAACTAGTAAGGCTAACCAAAAGGCGAATTGTCTATTTATGAAAAGTTCACGCCCAATTAAATAAACTACAACGTAGAATAAAATAAACAGCAGCAGATTAACTAATCTGGTAACAAAAACCCGGGTAAATAAATCCTGGTTATAGCTCAACCGGTATCCAAGACTACTTAATTGATAAAACAACGGCGGATATCCAGTGGCTTCTTTAATAATCCGTTCGTGGCGGAATTGCGGCGGAAAGTTGCTTATTGCTGACTCAAGTTTTCCCTGGACCGAATTTGTATATTCTAAATTATATTCAGGATGATACGTATATTTATTATTACCTAAATCATCCCGCACTGTCCCCAGCAACACTTCAGATTCGTACACTTCTTTTGATGTGGTTGCGCCCGGATTTGTTGAGAAAGTAACACCTTCCTCAACTAAGTTTTGGACTTGGGCGAAATGAGCCTGCTCATCTGGAAATTGCCATAACGGAATAAAACCACTCCAGGTTAATTGCTTGACTGCTAGTAATAAAAGTATGCTAATCCCAAAATGCTTGTTTTTTAATAAAATATTCATATTCGTTTATACGTTCTGTTTTAGTCGGTGTGATAAACAGATTGTCTAAAAAAAGTTAAGGTTTTGACCCGAAATCTTGGGCGGCGCTATTTGCCCCGAGTGAAACGTATTCCTCACTCCCCACCGGATGAATAAAATTTTGTTGCTGCACCAACTTTTCTGCCAACTTTGCCCGCCGGAAAATCCAGTGAGTTTGATACGTCCAGATGATTCCGATTGTATTGGAAAATAAAAAAGCCATAAAAACTATAGTCCACACTCTCACATTTATTAAGCGCGCCCGTGAAATAAACCAGCTGAAAATTGGCAGCAATGTAATTAAAGTAAATGAAAGATAATGAGGCGCGACATGGGAGGTCAGAAGCATGAATGGAAACAGACTGACTAAACTTGTACCACCGGTTAACCATACCCATTTGGGAATAGTTAGTTTTGATGTGTATGACTGATAGATGCCTACTAGAACGAATCCGACACAAAGAATTACTGAGATAAAACTCACTAACTGTAAAATAAGTGGCAAAATGTCATAAAGCAATGGTATACCGAAAATTCTAAATAGATAAAACTTCAAGGTGGGAAAAATTTCATTTGCTAGTGCGAATTTATACAGATCTGAGGAAAACTGCGTCGGAAATGCAACGAAACGCAGATACAGAATAAAAGCGCTCACTGCTGCAAATGAAAAAGATTTAATCTTATTTATTTTACCCGTATATATAAATTCATTCCAGGTATAGAGCGGCATAAATACAATAAAAAACTCTGTAGTGAGCATGCCGGCAAAATAAACCAAAAGCGACTGCTTATAACGGAATAAGTTGCTATAATAGAGTAAAAGTACCAGAAATAAAGGTCCGAGTACAAACGAATAGGTGGCCAACCACGAAAGTGAAACAACATGGATTTGATGAATTCCGTATGCAAGCGCAGACACAAATGAAAGTTTATTATTTAAACCAAAACGCAGAAGTAATTTATACAGGAAAATAATCACGGTCGCGTGCGTTACAAAAACAATCAGGTGATAAAAAAATGGCTGTAACCCAAATAATAAACGGGCGGTAAAGAAAAAAACTTGCGAAGAGAGGGGCCGGTACCACACAACGTCAGGACGCGGAATGAAAAATTCAAAGAGATTATTTAGATTTGCAGCTTTACTAACACTGAGTAAGAAAAAATCATCCTGCGCAAAGTAAGTAAAAAGTGACGAAAAGAAAAATAAGACGGGTGCGCATCCGAGAAGAAAAATAAATCTATTTTGGCGAAACAACCATTTCATTGTGTCTAATTGTAATCAATAGGAAACATTGAAAGCAACAAACCGTGTTATACTTTTATGCTATGAATAAACCAGCAATTGAAGGCGGAAAACCAATACGGAAACAGTTCCTCGTCTTTGGTAAACCAAAAATCACCAAAGCAGAAATTACTGAAGTACTTGATACCATCAAAAGTGGCTGGTTGGGAACGGGTCCAAAGACAAAACAGTTTGAAGAAAATTTTCGAAAATATATTGGTGCCAAACACGCTATTGCGCTCAACTCCTGTACTGCCGGCCTTCACTTGGCGCTTGACGTTTTAGGTATTAAAGATGGCGATGAGGTAATCACTACCTCACTCACGTTTTCTTCTACTGCAAATGTGATTGTGCATCATCATGCAGTACCAGTCTTTGCCGATATTAATCAAAAAACCTGGAATATTGATTCTCAACAAATAGAAGCAAAAATCACCAAAAAAACCCGGGCGATTATTCCGGTGCACTTGCACGGACGTCCCTGCGATATGGATGCGATTATGAAAATTGCCCGAAAATATAAACTGCATGTCGTTGAAGATGCGGCGCATGCAGCCGAAGCTGTCTATAAAAAGAAAAAAATTGGCACACTGTCCGATTTTACGGCTTTTTCCTTTTACGTCACTAAAAATATCATGACTGGTGAAGGCGGAATGCTGACAACCGAAAATGACCAATGGGCTGAGGAAGCAAGAATCCGCAGTCTACATGGCATTTCCAAAGATGCCTGGAAACGCTATTCGGCAGAAGGGTTTAAACCCTATGAAACAATTTATCCGGGCTATAAATACAACATGATGGACCTGGTTGCTTCATTTGGTATTCACCAACTTAAACAAGTACAAGCAAACTTTAGGAAACGTGTGCAGTTTTGGAATATGTATGAAAAAGCTTTCCGTGATAATTCTCTACTCGTTACCCCAATGCCCGAAGAAAAAAACACCGTACATGCCCGCCATCTCTATGCCTTGTTACTGCAAATTGAAAAATTGAAAATAACCCGGGATGAATTTATTGAAGCCTTACGGCAGGAAGGTATTGGCTCGGGAATTCACTTTACACCATTACATTTGCATAAATTCTATCGGGAAACATACGGATACAAACTTGGAGATTTTCCCAACAGCGAATTTGTAGGCGAACGAATTATTTCATTACCCTTGTCCCCGGCTCTTACAAAATCAGACGTGAACGATGTCATCAATGCGGTCCAGAAACTGCTTTTATATTTTAAAAAATAGTTATTGGAAGATTCGTTTGACTATAAATTTCTGCGCGCATTAATTGACTGACGATAATAGTCTTCCCACTGAGGATAATCACTAAACCAATCCATGAAACTTTGTAACCCGTCACTGAGGGACTTTTTCGGCTTCCAGTTGAGTACCCGGGTAATTTTATCTATATTGGCTACCCAGTTCACACTATCCCAAGCGCGGTTTGGCATGCTCGACCACTGTGGTTTAGCTGTAACCGGAAAAAGTGTTTGACAGAGATTCACTAATTCTTTTAAAGTTGTTTGTTTCCCAGTACCCAGATTAAAAATTTCTCCCTGTCCCTCACCCCGCTTTGCCAGCCGCACGCAGGCTTCAGACACATCATCGATATAAATAAAGTCATGGGCTACTTCTGGTGAAACGAGCGCCGGCCAGCTACCATTTTTTAAATATAATAATAATGAAGGCATCAGCCTTCCCGGTTGCTCATATAGCCCATATACTGAATACAGGCGGACTATTGAGATATTCAATCTGTACTTCCGAGCAAATAGTTGACAGAAATGAGTCGCGGCTGCTTTGGTCACCGCATAGACGCTATTCGGGCGAAGTTGGTCATTCTCACTTGGGTTTTTTTGTACCAAACCATATTCTGATGAGGATCCAGTATAAACAAACGATTCAAATCCAATTTTGCAGGCAGCCGTCAGTAAATTTACGGTGGCCTGGACATTTGTGGTAATCATTTGACCGATATCTGTTTGCCAGGAATAGGCGCCGTGAGCTGCACAGTGAAAAATCCAGTCAGGTTTAAGCTTTTTAAGTTGAAAGTTTAGTTTGTCCGCGTCTGCTAAAGAGGTTTTGATTAAGTGCAAGTTTGATTTTATCTCCTTAATGCGCCAGATATTTGCATTGGATCGAACCAATGCATACACCTCGTGATTTTGCTTTAATAAATCTCGGCAAAGATTGGCACCAATAAATCCTGTAGCTCCGGTAATCAGCACTTTTTTCCGTGAATTAGATTCAACCTTGTTGCGCATAATTCATCACCACCTCTTTCAAACCGACTTTGAGTGGTTAGCGAGTGACAAATCCGCGTAACATTTCAGCTTTGGGTTGAGTTTGCCATACAACCACTCAAATAATTATTGGCAGATTATGTTGATTTGTGTAACTTTGGTATCCGCGGATCATTCCAAATACTTTCCACAATAAATGGGGGCCGGCGTTTCACTTCATCGTAAATATGAGCGATATATGAACCAATAATACTCAAACATAATAATTGTACGCCCCCGATAAAGAGAATTATAATTATGATCGTACTGAAACCGCTTGGGACCAATTCAGGACGAAATATACGCAGATATATTTGAAAAATAATATAACAAGCTGATACAAGAACTGAAAGAAAAGCCAAAACTGTAATGAAGTCAAGCGGAGCATATGAGAAAGAAAAAATTGCTTTTCGTGCCCAACCTAAATTTTTAACTAAAGAATTCGTCGTCCTTCCAAATGCACGTTCTGGTCGCCGGTAAGGTATACCTGTTTGCCTAAATCCAACCCAGGTCCGCAATCCCCGTAAGTAACGATTGTTTTCAGGCATATTGTTTAATGCAGTAACCACTTTACGATCCAATAAAGAAAAGTCGCCTGCGTCAAGCGGGATCGGCACGTAAGAAGTCGATCGAAAAATTCGATAAAAAAGTTTGTACGCAATTTGTAAAAACAGCGTGGCATCACGTTTTACGCGCACTCCGTAAACCACTTCATACCCTGCTTTCCACTTTCGGTAAAACTCAGTAATAAGTTCCGGCGGATCCTGCAAATCTCCGTCAAGTAAAACTACCGCGTCTCCGGTGGCAATTCGCATACCACTCGAAAACGCATTTTGCGAACCGAAATTTCGGGTGTGATGGATGGCAACGACATGTGTGTCTTTTGTAGTAATCTTTTTTAAAACAGATTTTGTTTCGTCTGGACTGGCATCATTAACAAAAATTATTTCATAACGCACTTGCATTTTTCTAAATACAGCTCGCAAGCGCTGATACATGAGTAGAATGGCTTGCCCATCTAAATAACAGGCTATGACAGCGCTTATTTTTTTATGCTGCATTTGACTTAGATTTTTTTCTTCCATACAATCATTAATTGGTTAATAATCGAAGTTCCATTTAGATGATATTTTTCAAGTAAGTACTCTTCTGAACCCACAATACCATCAAGTGGTTCTTTGACTCCAAATCGTAACAGCCTGGTCTGCAAACCATTATCAGCAATGGTTTCGGCAACCAATGATCCTAAACCACCCGTAATCTGGTGAGATTCAATGGTAGCCACTAAAGAAAAATTAGATATGACTCGCTTCAATTCTTTTGGCGGTGGGGCTATACTCGCCACCACTGCAAGGAGAATGGAAATACCTGCGGCGGCCATTTGTTGGGATATCTGTTCCGTCAAAAAGCTAAGACTCCCGCAAACAAATAAAGCAATATCAGTTCCAGGTTTTATTATTTGTAATTTTCCGATTTCGAATTTACCCTGTAACGACTCAAGCCTTTGCTCCTGTTTCCCAATCCGGTAATAGTTGGGCCCGGAAATGTCCCAGGTTTTCTGCAATATAGTTTTGGACTGCCAAACGTCGGCAGGAACAAAAATATTCATTCCTTGTTGCAGGCGCATCACGCCAATGTCTTCAATTGCATGATGTGTTTTTCCGGACTTTCCGTATTCGAACCCTCCCCCAACACCGATAATTCGAACCGGTAAATTGTGCAATACTGGTCCATTCCGAATAAACTCATATGGCCTCAGTGTCACGAAAGTAGCAATTGAATATACAAAGGGAATAAAACCTTGCGCGGCTAAACCGGTAGCTATCCCGATAAGATTTTGCTCTGCAACGCCAACATTAAAAAATCGGCCAGGAAATGCTTTTTGAAATGGTTCAATTACTGTATAACCTAAATCACCGGTTAAAAGCAAAATTCTCTCGTCTTGCCGGGATAACTCAATAAGGGTTTGAATAAAGGCTTTTCTCATGCCGTTATTTTAGATTTTTAACCGCGACCGAATACTCTTGCTCACTCAGCGTTTGATAATGCCATTTGATTTGATGTTCCATGAAAGACACTCCTTTGCCAAAGGTAGTATGCGCAATTATGGCTTTGGGCTTGCTGGTTTTACGTCGCAGTGTTGCGCTAAGTTTCCTCTTATCGTGACCGCCAACATCGTAGGCATTCCATCCAAACATTTTAAATTTTTCACTCAGTCGACCAAGACCTAAAACATCCCGGGTATATCCAAATGCTTGCTGGCCATTCAAATCAACTATAACAGTAAGATTTGACAAACGGTGGTGGGCTGCAAACATTACTGCTTCCCAAACAGAACCTTCGTTGCACTCTGCATCACTTACCAATACATAAGTGTGATAGGATTTATTTTTTATTCTAGCTGCAAGTGCCGTACCGACACCAAATGACAGACCTTGTCCAAGTGATCCGGTCGAAAATTCTATTCCGGAAAGAGCTGTTTCTGGATGCACACCCAGCAGACTACCATCGCTGCCATACGTTTCAAAGGTCTGCTTTCTCATCAAACCTTTAAGCTGCAGCGCACAATATAGGGCAAGCGCAGCATGACCTTTTGACAGAATAAAACGATCACGGTTTTGACTGCGGACATTGGGAATATGTAAAATTTCTCCATACATCACCGCAACAATATCGCTCACCGACAATGCGGAACCGATATGTCCTTCGTGAGCCCGAAAGGATAAGTCAAGAATGTGTTGACGAATCTTTTTACCGGTAATAAACGGTTTTTTGGTAGAACTTTTCATTTTAAAAGATATAAATAAATCGTCCAGTGGCTCTCTTCGTGACTAAATATTTTTAGTAATTCAAGCGATCTTTGTTCAGGTTTGTCAATTTTTGCCGCAGAAAGAATATAAGTTGCACCTAGCTGTTTCAGCGCTGTTGTGGAAATGGGAAAATTTTTAATAATATAATTCTGATATAATTCTTTGGATTGTGGCGTCAATGTTAAATCTGTGAGCAGAATATAACACCGGCTACCCCAATTATCAAACTTTTTCCTAAGTTCTTCATTTTCCGCAAGCTGAGGTGCAATAATTTCCCTAAATGCATGTTTGTACCAAAGTGGATAATCTCCTGTGTAAAAATCCAGTGTGTAGAAACCATTGTATACTGCAATTGACGGATGCAAACCAACGTTTGCAATTCGATATGAATTAGGTGGTTTACCAATGTAGTCTTTGATCTGTGAAAACAACGGAGCTGCAAAAAAATTCCGGTAGGTAATTTGATGAGTTCGCCCGCCTACCCAATGCTCATGTTTATAAAACAGAAACAATAGTTGAACTGACAGGAGAGTGAGAACAATTATTTTTCCCCGGCGCGATTGGCGCGCAATGATTACGAGACCAAGGGCAAATGCCACATACCAGATAAGCGGTAATAACCAATAAAATCTACTTGCGTCAAAAACTTGGAGCAGCCGGATTTTTTCTTGCAATAAAAGTGCAAATGAGAAATGACGAAATCCGTAAATTAAAGCAATCATCACAATACTTAATCCCATTTTAAGTAGCAGACGACGCTCTTTCATTTTAGCCTTCAGGAAAGCAAGAAATAGAGTAATTAAAATAACTGGGGTGTGAGCGCTATTTGTATGATACTGACCATAAATAAGTAGTACCACAGTTTCTTGCAGAGATTTTGTCAGAGAAGTCGCTTCATAGGTAAATTCACTCCGGTGAGAAACATAATTTGGGTTAAAAAAAGTATTATAAAACGTCCGATACTCAACGAGGATAAATCCTAGACAGAAGATGATTATACCAATAAGTAACTGCCAGTTACATTTTTTATTATGCCAGGAATCAAAAACAAAAAATCCGAACGCCGCAATAATGAAAAAAATGTACGCCAGAGGCAAACTGCTAAATAAGGGTATTAAAATAAGCAACATCCAATGCCACAACTTTGCCCGGTGACGATTAATGGTAATTAAGGCATATACAGCGAGTGACTGTGTTGCAATACTGGAACCTCCAAATGTCAAAAAGGGTAAACTGGCAAAGGAGGCAGACACCAATAGAACTACACCTTGGTTTCTGTTCCACCCAAACAGTAATCGCAGCAACAGAAACATACCGGCAAACGCCACGACTCGAATGAAAAATTGGTTGATAACGTATGCAGTGAAAGGTGAAAAGACGGCGAAGAGTTGGGTTGTTACATTTAATTCACTGGGTAATACATTTCTCGGTAAACCATTCATTACTTGAGGTAAATATTCATCAAGTCCGGTGAAGATTTTATGGCTTTGAGCAAGAACAACGTATTGAAAAAATGAGCCATCTAAATTATCGTTTATCGCTACATAAGCATTTTCACCATATACAAGATAGGGAAGTAAATGTATCAGTATGGTAAATATTCCTGCTCCGACAATCCAACGTAATCGCATAAACAGATTTCATTATAACCTATCACTCGATCATCATATTTATCAGCAACAACAGTTCAAACACGTGTTATACTCAATCAGAATTAAGTAAAAAAGAATGGATTCAAAAATATTGATCACCGGAGTTGCTGGATTTATTGGTTCTTCTTTAGCGGAGAATTTACTTACTAGTTCGAAATGTGCAATTGTCGGCATTGATGTCTTTACCGACTTTTATAACCCGCAATTCAAGAAAGCAAACCTTAGTCGGCTAAAAAAATATGCAAATTTTGAATTCTTTGAAACTGATATACGAAACGAGAAAGCAATGGAAAATATATTTTCCAGGTTTTCACCTCAGGTTGTCGTACATCTAGCCGCACTTACTGGAGTTCGGACTTCATTTAAATTTCCGGCTCAGTATACAGAAGTAAACATCGAAGGTACCCGAACGCTTGCCCAAATTGCATCCAAACACCGTATTCAGACATTTGTTTTTGCTTCATCGAGTAGCGTCTATGGTACTACTCATAGGGTTCCTTTTCAAGAAAATCAAAAACTGAAACCGATGTCACCATATGCCAAAACTAAACTTGAAGGTGAAAAAATTCTCCTGCGCTTTTCAAAAAATCGTAATTTGCCGGTTACGATACTACGTTTATTTTCGGTGTACGGACCGAATGGCAGACCAGACATGGCGCCATATTTATTTACTGAAGCCGCATTTACCGGAAGGGAAATTGCACAGTTTGGAGATGGTACGAGCGCCCGCGACTATACGTATATTGAAGATGTTGTTTGTGCATTCGAATCAGCTATCAAACACAAACAGGCAATAGAAATTATTAATATCGGCAACTCTTCTCCAACACCGTTATCGAAACTTGTTCAAATTGTAGAACATCAAGCTAACCATAAAATTAATATCGTAATAAAACCTGTAAATCCTGGAGAAAGTTACGTAACCTACGCTGACATTAAGAGGGCAAAAAAAATACTTCAATGGGAACCAAGGATATCTTTTGTACAAGGCATGCGCAAATTTATTAGCTGGTATAAACTACATAGATTATGAAATTCATTCCCGTAGCTAAACCTGTAATTGGGAAAGAGGAAGAAAGACTGGCGCTCGAATGTATTCGCAGTACCTGGATTTCATCAACAGGTGAATTTTTAACTCGTTTTGAAAAAGACTTTGCAGATTTTTTACAGGTACCATACGCCACTACGTGCGCAAACGGAACCGCGGCATTACACCTGGCACTGTTAAGCCATAATATTAAAGTCGGCAATGAAGTTCTTTTACCGGCTTTAACTTTTGTCTCAACTGCCAATGCCATTCGTTACTGCGGTGCCCGTCCGGTATTTGTAGATATTGATGAGAAAACCTGGAATATAGATGTAAAACAGATTGAAAACAAAATCACTCCCCGTACACGGGCAATTATTCCGGTGCATTTATATGGTTACCCCGCTGCGATGGATCAGATTATGAAAATTGCCACAAAACACCGGTTGGTGGTTATTGAGGATGCGGCCGAAGCACACGGCGCTATTTATAAACAGAAGTTGGTAGGCTCTTATGGCGATGTCGGATGTTTCAGTTTTTACGGTAATAAAATTATCACTACCGGAGAAGGAGGAATGATTACGACTCAAAAGAAAAGTGTTTATAAGAAATTATTACTGTATAAAAATCACGGCATGTCCGAAAAGAAAAAATATTTTCATCCCGTTATTGGGTACAATTATCGGATGACCAATCTTCAGGCCGCCATAGGTCTCGCACAACTCAGTAAAATTAAAACCTTTTTAACTAAACGGGATCATATTGCCGGAGTATACCGTAAATTATTGACTCCTGTAACAGGAATTGTGATGCAACCAAAACAAAGCATTGACTGTAAACCGGTTTGCTGGTTATTTTCGATATTAATAACTCCGGCATATAAAAAATCACGTCGAGCACTACAAGGTTATTTACGTGAGCAGGGAATCGATTCACGACGATTTTTTTACCCGATAACTCACTTACCCATGTACCGAACGAAAGAAAAATTTCCCGTGGCAACACGGGTTTCAGATCAAGGCATAAGTCTACCGAGTTCACCAAATTTGACTGATAAAGAAATTAAATTTATCGCAGGTAAAATTCAACAATTCTCAAAAATATGATCACCCGTCTGCAAAGTAGCCACGTACAATCAAGCGCCCATTTACACGAGCAGGGCATGCCTGATGATTTCCTTCCAAGCTTCGGCAACACGTTTTTAATACGTGTCCATGAAGGCATGATTCAATCACCTTACTCTATTTCACTTGGCTTATTTGAAAGAGGTGAACTTAAAGGAATTATAGTTGGCGCAACTAATACACAAAAATTGCTTACCAATATCTACTCAAGATTATTTTTTAAACTAATTCCCTTGGTGCTAGCTAAAATAATTTCGCGCCCTTCACAGATCATCTTCTTGTGGCAAACTTTTCTCTATGGCTCACGTAAACCCAGCAAAATCCCGGCCGAACTTCTCGTGCTCGCCGTAGATAGCAAATCGCGAAGAAAAGGTTATGCTACTCAACTATTAAAAGCTCTGAAAAAAGAATACCGTCGTGTCGGAATTAAACAGTTTATTGTTGGTGCATCTCACAAGCACAAAGCCGCGAACCGGTTTTATGTGAAAACGGGAGGGATTTGGAAAGAAGATTTTATTATGTATAGCCGTTTGTGGAGTTTATATGAATACTCAGTCTAAGGACTCACTCACGGTTGTGCTTCCGACTTATAATGAGCGCGGAAATATCAATAAATTAATTCAAAGAATACTCGACCTTAAGCCCAATCACCAGATTCCGGTTTACGTTATCGTCGTGGATGACAATAGTCTTGATGGCACTGCAGCAACTGTGAGACGCAGGTTCGCCCATAATCCCAATGTTCAACTGATCGTCCGGCTTTATGAAAAAGGTTTGGCAACGGCAATTAAAACCGGAATCAAAGCTACAGGAACCAAACACGTTGCGGTTATGGATACGGATTTTAATCATAATCCTGAGGTTTTAGTTGAAATGTGGAAGTACCGAAATACTCACCAACTTATCATCGGATCACGTTATGTAAATGGCGGAGGCATGCAAAAGCGGATTCGGTACTGGTTTAGTTACCTATTTAATTTATTTCTCAGGGGCATATTACAACATGGGGTACATGACAACTTAAGCGGTTTTTTCCTGATGAAAACACAAAATTTGAAACAATTACGTGTTGATGAAATATTTTATGGTTTCGGAGACTATTTTATCCGCTTAATCTACCGGGCTAAACAAAAAAAATATACAGTTATCGAAGTTCCCGTTTTCTATAAAAACAGAACGTATGGCATCAGTAAATCGCGATTCCTAGTCATGTTATATACGTATACACTCACCGCTGTTCGGGAACGGCTCCTCCTATGAAAAATGGCAAAGCTTTGGTGGCGATTCTTATACTTGCCTTTTTTCTTAGATTTTTCAATCTCTCAACTATACCGCCATCCCTCCATGGAGATGAAATAGGTGTTGGTTATAATGCCTGGACATTATTAACGAATGGCAGCGGTGAATATGGCGAAAAGTTTCCGTTAACCTTTCGCGCGGACGTATCACCGCTTATCTTCTATATAACTGTGCCTGCTATAGCTTTATTTGGCACAAGTGAGTTTGCAATCCGCCTGCCGTCGGTAATCATTGGAATGCTTACCATTTTGATCACGTATCTTTTGACTAAAAAACTTTTTCAACTTTACGCTTTACCCTATTCCTCTATTGTAAGTTTACTCTTCACCCTCTGCCTGGCTATTTCTCCCTGGCATATTCAGGTATCGCGAATTGCACACGATGCTGGCTTAGCGTTATTAATGCAAGCAGCTGCAACTGTATTTATTCTCCATTTTCTGGAAACAAAGAAACAACTTTTACTTTTATTGAGCGCTGCACTATTCGGTCTTTCGGTGTATGCGTACCACACGCCTTCATTCACCACACCACTACTTATGGCGCTACTCCTCATAACTTTTAGAAAACAACTCAACCAGTTTAGATTAGGAATCATACTGGCTGCTATTCTTTTCGCAGTTGTAATTACACCCATTGCAATACACCGAATCAGTAAGCCTTTGGGAGAAACCAGATTTGGAGGTATCAATATTTTTATCCGAGAACAACCGAATGAAAATTTGTTACTCGCAATCCCTCGTCGCTTTGCTAAAAGTTTTGTAAGTCAACTGAACCCTGTTTCCTGGTTTTTGGATACAACCAGTTCGCGGTATTTCAATGTTAAAAATAATGGATTTATGTATTTCCTGGATTTTGTTTTGATAGCGGTAGGAGTAGTAAAACTCAAATCAAATCTCCGTTTCCTACTCCTGGGTTGGATACTGATTGGTCTTTCGTCAGGCGCGTTAACCACTGGTCCGGTTAACGGCGGACGTATATTATTTATAGCGCCACCTTTACTAATGTTTGTGAGTATTGGCTTATATTCAATTTTACAGGCTGCGTTAACAAAAAATGCGTATTTACCGGTTACCATGATCTCCTTATACGCATTGGGTGTGTCGAATTTTTTAATCCAATATTTCAATGTTGGGCCACAACTTTTTTACCTAGAATGGGAATATGGAACAAAAGCAGTGACTCAATTTGCACTTTCACACGAATCACAGGTTGAAAAAATTGTCATTACAGATCGTATTAAACAAGGATATGTGTATGTTTTATATTACGGTAGAAAATCGCCTCTTTGGATTCAGTCAGTTTTTTATAAAAAACATCCATATATTGGGTATAGCGCCTTTGGAAATTATGAGTTCCGTCCGATTAACTGGGAACAGGATGCTCATTTAAAACATGCGCTTCTGATCGGAACACCTGATGAAATACCTGCTACTTATTTTAAAAATTCAGTTTCCGCGCCAAATGGAACAGTGCTTTACGGAATGGTCCAGACTGAATGAAGATGATATTATCTTAACTTCTTAAATATTCCTATCAGTTGAGATGCGAGATGTTTATTTGTGAGTACGGGTAACAATTTGTTGGCATTGTGAACAAGTTTCTGACGCAACTTCTCAGATTTTGCGAGTAATTGTATTTTCTTAGCTAAATCACGTGCGTCACCCGGGCGCACAAACAGGGCGGAAATTCCTTTTATAAATAATTCTTGATTTGCCTGGCTATCCATAACTATTACCGGCTTCCCGGAAAATAGCGCATGGAATGTTTTATTAGAAATGGCATTCTTTGCTTTACTGGTTACTCCCAGATGTCCGATGCAAATATCTGCTTTCGAAACAAGTTGCGCCAAGCGGGTTAATGACACCTCACCAATGTAGGTTAAATTTTTTGGCCGAAGCTGATTAAGTTTTTCTTTTGGCAATGCATAGTACGTAGAGTCTCCAATCAGCAAATATTTAAGACCGGGTTCCCGTTCCAGCAATTTTGCTGCCTCAATAAAGTATTCTGCTCCCTGAGCCAGGGAAAACATGCCATGAAATTCAATGATGAGAGATTTTTTCACCCGATTTCTGCTTAATGGCTGAAAAACGCTATCATCTCCACCGACAAAAATTCGGGTAAACTTTTCTCTTCGAATTTTAAACTGTGTACTAAAATGATCAGCATGCGCATTCGTGTCTGTAACTATATGGTCTGCAAGTAATGCTGCTAACTTGTCAACATAATAGTATATCTTTCCCTGAAAACTATCAGGAGTAAAGCTTTTTCGATCGAATACGAACGTGTCATACATGGAATAATACATATCAAGTACCACGGGTTTATGAGTAAGTTTCCCAATTAGCCAGGCTAACGGCACATCGAGTTGTCCCGGAAAAGCAACAAAAATTACGTCAACAGCATTTCTATTTTTCCAAAATGATTTGATTAATTCCCAATAACGGTGAAAAAAGAACCCATGGTGAGAGTTGCAATGAATTACGTTAGTGTTATTCTTTTGAATTCCATCAAGTAGAATCTTATTGCGAGAATAGTTTCTTTGATACGAACCAAAAAAACAGATGTTCATAATTTCAATTCGCATTTTGGTTCACTCGTAATGCTTTGAATTGCGTAAGAATCATTTGAATACTGAACTGGAAAATCGGTGAATTTGTTTTCTTTGGGCAGAACAAAGTAATCAAAATGGTACAAACTTGCAAGTTCAAGTAGATTTTTCGAGTCAAGCTTTTCCCAATTTAACAATACTTCATATCGTTTTAACCATTCCCTTGCAAAATCGCGGCTATAAAAACTTAATGTCCCGTCTTTATATTCACCCACAATACTGCGTTTTGATTCTATGCGGAACCCGATTGAAGAAAAGGGGACGAGAAACAAACAACTTTGACTACTGTTATTTCTGGCCCATTCTTGCGCACTCAGCCAGGCCGAAGGAAGTGCGGCTTGCATCGATATCCGCGGCCGGTTGTTAACCATGAGAACCAGTAATCCCAAACCAATGATAATAAACATTTTATTTAATCCTTTTGAATACCGTGAAATAAGATGTGCTAGTGCAAGTAAAGAAATTAACGCCGGAAACAACCATACCCGCCCGAGTTGTAATAGAATCGCCGGATAAATTGGCTTGACGAAGGTAAATAGAAACTGAATTATTAAAAGTGCCAAGGCGCCGGCATAAACCGGCATAATTATTGACCGCGCTATTGTTTTTGTTTTAACTATAAATAAATAAACTAGACCGGGAGTTAAAATGAGACTGAGATTAATCCAGGCTTTAGTTGACCAGGTATCTATAAACGCATAGGAATTTCGCATTCTCAGAACTGCAAGCCAGTTTGGGTCTACCGGTGTTACGCATATCCAGACGACAGCGCAGATAGTTAAAAAAAGTGCAAACGCAATTGCGGCCAACTGCGAATTTCTATATTTGTTTAAATACAATCCGATGCTAATCCAGACTGCGAAAAAGGTCGTCATCCCGTGTAATAAAACTGAACTGATCAAAACTGCCAATCCGGTTTTATAGTTCTTTATAGAAAATAAATAGCATGAAAGCAAGATCAGCACTAATCCAAACCCTCTTGGTAAAAATTCGCTTTCTATAATTGAAATTCCAGAACCACCTACCTGGACATGACTAATGAGCAGTAACGAAAAAATTGTGTAAACGAAAAAAGAGATCTGGAGTTGCATGCTTAATAAAAATAAAATTGAAAAAAGACACGAAAGATAGAAGAAACGCAGTAAACTGAAAAGTAGTTGTTCATGTCCAGAGAAAACTCGAAATAATATTGTTAAAACTGGATAATAAATACTGGGGTTTAAATCAGGTAAACGAAATTGCCTCAGATAATCCGCTGAAAAAGAACGCGCATCAGAATGCATGGTGAGTATAGGCAGATGCAGCACCAGGTCCCCAGTGTAATATTCCCGCGGCAATGCGATAAAAGCAAAGAGTGTTAAAATGCAAATGGTGAGAATTTTTCGATTAAAGTAATGACTCATACACTGCGCATTATCTCACAAGAAGGATCCCATGAATAAAATATTTTATTTCTACTTAACTCCTCGAAATAAACTTTTGCGTAATTATTTAACTGGAAAAGAACCTAGTACTTTTTTGTATGGTTTGCCGCAACTTCGTCGACTTGGATTTCAAGTAAGATTCTCTGATCTGGCATATCACCCTTTAAATATATTACGACCACTATTCCAACCTCTTGAACTATTACATATGCGCTTGCTTTCTTATCCTTTGGGATTCCGTTTACATCAGGCACTGCTTTTATATCCTATGTATAAAGACGCGGATATCCTTTTGTGCACACAAGATAGCGCCGGTTTGCCAATTGCCTGGTTGAAACGCCTGGGACTCATAAATAATAAAGTAGTGATCGTTTCCAGCAATTTGACTAATGCAATTGAACAAACCAGAAATAAGTGGATAGGGAATTTTATTAAAAAAAACCTGAATAGCATCGAGCTGCTTATTTGCTCTTCGAGAAAGGAGCAAGAAATATTATCTCGTTTTCTCGGGCGAACTGTCGAATTTTTAGCAGATGGAATTGATACTGAATATTTTAAACCTATGTGGAAAAATAAGTATTCAATTGATATTCTTTCAGTGGGCCGAGATCCATATCGGGATTTTAAAACCCTCTTTGCAGCCGTGGAAAATACTTCGTTGCGGGTAACTGTTGTCTGCACACGAGAATTAATTGAAGGATTACATATTCCAGAAAATGTTACGATACTTACTCACCAATCAATGCAACAACTACGACAGCTCTTTAGCCAAACGAAACTCGTAGTTTTACCAATGAAACAAACTAATAAACCACAAGGGCACTCCGTGCTTTTAACCGCCATGGCAATGGGGAAGAAAATTATTGCCAGTAACGTGGTTGGGATTACTACCGCATACAAACTAAAAAATTATCCACTGCTTACGCTCGTTCCCCCTCAGAATCATTATACTTTGTCTCATGCTATTTCAAAAATGTTACGACGGCCATCACGCCTTTCAGCTCTGAGCAAACTTCGTCAGGAAATAGCAATTGAAGCTTATGCTGCAAAACTCAAAATATTATTGGATAGATTAACTGATTAATTTGGCGTTTCGTTGATTAGTTTAGTAATTAGTTTTTCAGTTCTCACGGCAGCCGAGATTTTACTTAGGCCAATAACTTGTTGTAGTAGGCGGTGCTGGCCGCGCGCTATGCGTTCAATCTCCTTTTTATATCTTAACTTATCGATGATATTGAATATGTCCTCAGCCTTGCTCGGAATCCAGGCAGCACCGTACTTTCTGATTGGTCGCATTCCGTCATTCCAGAGGGGAGTAGTATAAATTAAAGGTTTTCCCTGCATCATAACCCAGTATATCGCAGTCGTATCCCATCCCACTATTACATCTGACATGTCAATAAACTCCGTCAAAGAATTTCTGGGGATATCAAACGGAATATAGTAATATCGCGCTAGAGCAATAATTTCAGAGATATTTTGATCAGTTCTCGGCCGCAGTAAAATGGTCCCCTTAAAATTTCTTTGATGAATGAGTGAAAAAATATTTTCAAAAAATTGAAACTCACCAATGTTTGCGGGTGGATAAAGAGTCAATATAAAACCTATCTTAATATTTCTTTTCTGTTTTAATACCATCAACTGTTGTGCTTTCCGTCCCGGAAAAAAACTTTCCAGAAATGGAAACCCGACCGGATGTATTGTCGTTTTTGCCTTACGAAATTCATCGCAAAACCAGTTAACCACATAACTTCCCCATACCGCCGCATGTTCACTTGCGTGTTCAGCTCCCAACTTTATACCTTGCCAACCATGGAGCAACACCAAAGTTTTTCGACCTTGCTGTTTGGCTTTAAGAACAAACGGTAGGGCAGAAGGACCCGGATCATGTGTGGTAATTATCAGCTTCGGTTTTAGAGTGTGTAACGCTTGCTCGGCTAGCAAAGTTTGTCTGACTACCTGCTTGTGTTTAGCTAAAAATACCAATCGCGTCATTTCAATCAATTGTTTCGCCAGTTTATTTGAGTTCGGACCTGCTTGTGGAGGATGAATTCGCAATCTGTCGATCAGTTCGCCCACTATTTGTTCAACTTGCAGTTTCCAAATATTTAGTTGCGGTGTCAAGAAAGCAGAAAGCGGATACAATGGAATACCAGTAGTCTGAATCCATGACGCATTAAGATCAGATGACGCTCCAGTAATGATCAGACCCTTCAGATGACGCAATTCTTTCAATACCGGATGCTGCTGATATAGCCCTCCTCCTGAGGAAAACATCAGAAAATCCACGTTGCCTTCGGAAACGCTTTTCAATCGTCTTCTCAAAGTAATCTGCCGTAAATATTCAGGTAGTTGCTGTAGTGTATGTACTGAGTTAAATCCAATTTTAAGCGAAGGAAAACTGATTTGCCTGCGAGGTCGATACAAGGTTACATTTTCAGGAATTGTATCCTTAATATAAGCGGCTACCGTAGACTGCGTAGGATCCCACCGACCCAGCTGCCAATCTGCAAAGGCAGAAATATAGAAGTGTGGTGAAGAAATATTAGCTTGAATCTGACGCAATAGGAATTCACTATAAAACACTGATAAAAATGCGCTTTCAAGTGAAGTTTGTAATAAATCATATAAATATATTTCAGAAACCGTTATAGATTTGAAATAAGGACGAAGTTTCCTGTACCAATACTGGGATTTGCGGACAAGGACTTCTAGTCGGTGAGAATAAAATCTTTTTGAGAGAAACGTACTGCCATCATCTGCAGGGATGCCTTTTTTAAAAAAGAAGAATTGAGTTGCTAAACTCGTAGCAATAATTTTAAAAGTCTGAGAATTCTCTAAACTGATCTGCGTACGAACCCATTCTGCCTCTTCAAGTGTATGAGCGAAAAAAACATGCATTCTCCTCATAACACGTCATCATTGACAACTTTCAATAGCCGACGTAATTCAAATTGGGTAAGAAAGTTTTTATTGGTACCGCTATTAAAGGCAAAATTGGCCGGAACTTTTTTTCCGGATTTTGTTTTTTTCTTCGTATCTTCCCATAACGAAAACGCAGGAATCATCACATAATGGTTGGAAAACTCACGAACGTTGTGGGCTTCATGAACAGTTATTAGATCCTCGTGTATTTTTTCGCCAGGCCTAATTCCTACATAGTGTGGTGTAGCTTTTGGTGCAACAACATGAGCTAAATCTGTAATTTTAAAACTGGGCATTTTAGGAATGAATACTTCTCCTCCTTGCATTGTTTCAATCATCTGCATTACAAAATTTACGGCCGAATCAAGTGTTATCCAAAAACGCGTCATCTGTTGATGTGTAATAGTTACTTTACCGAGAGCGCTCTGAGCGCGGAAGAGCGGAATTACACTGCCGCGGCTTCCGGCAACATTACCATATCGCACACAACTAATTCGCGTATTGCCCTGCCCTCTATAAACGTTTCCTTGAATTAATAATTTTTCCATTGTCAGTTTAGTCGCTCCATAAAGATTAATTGGACTGACTGCTTTATCCGTAATCAACCCGAATATCCGTTCCACTCCTCTATCCAAAGCGCTATTGAGAATATTCATCGTACCCAGGATATTGGTTTTAATCGCCTCCGTAGGATTATATTCTGCGGCCACAATCTGTTTCATCGCCGCTGCATGTATCACCAAAGTTACGTCGGACATTGCCCGCCGCACGCGTTCTTCATCACGAACATCACCAATAAAATAGCGCAGTGATTTGTGTGAGAACTTTTTTTCCATTTCATATTGCTTATATTCATCACGACTGAAAATACGCAACACTTTTGGCGGATGTTTCTTTAATATAATTTCTGTAAACTTTTGCCCAAAGGAGCCGGTACCACCGGTAAGTAATATTACTTGTTTTTTCCAGTCAAACATGCGACAAATGTAGCATACAATATCAGGATTAACAACAATTTGTTAGAATAAGTAATCTTATAATGCGAGTAACGATTCCTAAACAAATATTAAATTTTTTAAGTAGCACAACGGTTGTTCTTTTTTTTATTGGGTTGCTTAATCTGATTTTACGAATTATTTTTATTAACTATGCGTATATTTCAACAGATGAGGGTATCGCGCTTTATAATACGCGTCTAGCCTATGAAGGTTTACGGCCGTTTATTGATTACAACGGATGGAATAGTTTAATCAACGACTATCTGTTTGGAATACCACAGGTCTTTATATCTTCGACTATTATTACCCAACGCTATTTCGCACTTTTTGTTGCAGCGCTTTCTTTTGTTGTTACACTGACAATCAGTTACCTAATTAGTGGAAAACGATCTCTCGTCTGGGCGGCGCTTTTCATTTCCTTTGGTTCACTCACCTATACTTATTATTCAAATTTTCCTTATTCAACTGAGATGATGACGTTGTGTGTTTTGCTTACATTACTGACATTTATAATTTCTGAAAAAACGACTGGGCGTTCCAAATTATTGCTGGAAATTGTCACCTGTATTCTGGCTAATATTTCTGTACTTATCCGTTCACAAATGCTGCCTTTACCTGCAATTATCTGGTTATTGTTTTTACTACAAAAAAAATCTTTTAAAGAACGGCTCAATTTAACAATTCGTAGTTTGGCAATTACCATACTAGTGTTTTTACCGTTTTTGCAGGCAAGCTGGCAACATACATTATATGGGTTGTTCTGGCCATTTTTTTCCAGCAAAACTCATCTTTATGTAGCTAATACCTCTCCTCGCAGTATTGCATTACTTAGCGAGTTTGTCCGTGCTTACTCTCAAGATTATGGACTTCTCTCAATTTTGGTTTTTAGCGGTCTGGCAATATATATGAAAAACTTTAAAAATTACTTTAACCAGATTCCCCGTGTAATAAATGCAATTCTGGTTTTATTAATCTTATTTTTCGCTACCAGTCTTATCCACCATCCTGCTGACGCATCGTATAACTATCCCGCAGTTCCCCTTTTTGCAGTAACCGCAACGTTTTTTGTTTCCAAATTGTTAAAACAAAATTATCAGATAAATCTAAAAAAATTTATACAACAATTTATCGTGCTCATAATTATTATGCAATTCTTAACATATCCCCATTTCAAAATCATGAAAACGCAATTAAGTGAAATCGGTACACGACCCTATGATTTATTAAAAACAGTCAATGACTATGTGTTGAAAAATACCACGATCAACGATGAAATTCTGACATTTTATCTCCCTGCAGTCGCCAATATCGATCGCAAAACACCACTCGCACTAAACGAAGGGCAAGGTTCCTTAACAGTACTCGATGATGGCTTTGCGCGCAAATTTCACTTAACCAGCATATCCATGCTGCGCAATTTAATTATTGCCCGACAAGTCAAACTTATTGTGTTTACCGACACATTTATATATTATTTCGGTGAGACTGATCCAGAACGTCAGAAAACTCTAGAACTCATTAAGCAAAATTATGTGCTGACAAAAGAATTTCCAGATTTTAAATTTATTGATGGTTCGAAAGCAAATTCACTTATGATTTACAAAGTGGCCGAGTAACAATATAATTCAATTCATGGTAAAAAAATTAAGACAATGTCGGATTTGTGGAAACAGTAAATTAACCCGTTTTCTTCCGCTTGGAAAAATTCCCTTGCCAAATGGATTTTTGAAACCTGCTGATTTAAAAAAGGAAGAACCGAAATATCCCCTAAATGTTGGAATTTGTGCAAGTTGTGGGCTGGTACAACTCATGGAAATTGTCAGTCCAGAAGTTATGTTCCGCAATTATGTGTATATTCCATCGACTTCTAAAACACGGATGAATAATTTTGCCCAAATTGCCGGCACCGCCCGGGATCGTTTCTCCGTTGGTCAGGATGAACTGGTAATTGATATTGGCAGTAATGATGGAAGTTTGCTTTCTTATTTTAAAGGGTATGGCATAAAAACCTTGGGAATTGATCCGGCTACCAATCTTGCCAAAATAGCAGAACTGAAAGGAATAGAAACTATAAACGATTTTGTTTCGGTAAATCTTGCTAAAAAAATTCGCCACAGTCGGGGTCCGGCAAAAATCATTACCGCCACCAACGTTGTGGCACACATTAATGACCTGCACGATTTATTTAGTGCGGTGGAAATAATGCTGGCTGGTGACGGAGTCTTTATTTGCGAATTTCCCTACTTACGAGACCTAATTGAGAATAACCAATTCGATACCATTTACCATGAACACTTATCCTATTTTTCTATTAAACCGCTACAGGTTTTAACCACACTGGTTGGCCTTGAATTCCATGACGTGGAGCGGACTCCGATCGATGGCGGTTCTTTACGGGTATATTTACGAAAAAAACAAAAAACACCACACGATATCCCAAAAATCAGTAATTTGATTACTGAGGAAGAGGAAATCGGTCTCTATAATCCCAAAACGCTTCATACCTTTGCCTCCCGTGTACGCAACTTACGAACTGAACTGCGGAGTAGACTAAAAAGCTTGAAGTCGAAAAATAAAACTATCGCAGTTTACGGCGCAGCTGCTAAAGGAAATATCCTGTTAAATTATTGCAAAATTGGTACCTCGCTAATCGATTTTGCAGTTGACTCGACTCCGTATAAACAGGGTCTCTACATGCCGGGATCACACATCAGAATTTATCCCGAGGCAGAAATTATAAAACGGATGCCTGATTATACGTTAATACTTGCCTGGAATTTTGCCAAAGAAATTATAGACAAAGAAAAGAAATACACGGCCCTCGGCGGAAAGTTCATAATTCCTGTCCCTGCAGTCACAATCACTCCATGAAAAAACCAAAGGTTGTGGTAGTAATGCCCGCACATAATGCAGCCTTGACTCTAACGGCATCCTACAAACGACTGCCCCACCGGTACATAGATGAAGTCATCCTTGTTGATGATGCTTCAACTGACCAAACGTCTTCAATTGCTAAAAAAATGGGGATTACTGTATTTCGTAACGCCCTAAATTTGGGATATGGCGGCAACCTTAAAGTATGTTTAACAAAAGCGCTGGAGCGAAAAGCGGACATTGTGATTGAGTATCATCCAGATAACCAGTATGATCCGAAAGATCTGCCGGTATTTTTACAAAAAGCAAAATCCGGGTATGATTTTGCGCTTGGTTCCAGATTTATCCATCCGCAGGAAGCCTTACATCGAAAAATGCCACTGGCCAAATTTATTGCAAATCGGACTTTGTCGTATATTGACACTTTTGTATTAGGAGTAGAACTATCTGAATTCCATTCTGGTTTCAGAATGTATACGCGGAAATTACTTACCAATGTACCATTCCTACAAAACTCAGACGATTATTTATTCAGTTTTGAAATTATTGTGCAAGCGGTATATTTTAAGTTTTCAGTTGCAGAGGTACAAATCGCCTGTGATTATCATCCACAAATGCATACGGCAAATCTAAAAAGAAGCAGTATTTATGCAATTGGAACTTTTAAAACATTACTGCAATATATCCAATCAAAATTTTTCCATAATCCCACTGGTCCCTTTTTAAAAGTGCTGCCGCAAATGTGTCCAATCTGCAGGTTTGGGATTACCAGACGCGAGACAGTTGTTATCGATGCTGTAAGTGGCAAACCATTTTCAATCTATTATTGTGTACAGTGCCAGATTGGTTTTACCACTCCACAGCCAGCCGACCTATCTCCTTTTTACCCTAAAACCTATTACAGTCAGCTTAAAACTTTTATCTATAGTAAATTGCAATACCGTCGCCCTCATTTAATTAAAAACCTCCTGACGCAAGGATCAGTGTTAGACATCGGGTGTGGAGACGGAACTATTAGTTATCAACTTGGAGCTGGATTTTCCTACACGGGAATTGAAACCCCATTTTCTAAGTCAAAAAACCCGCGGGTAAAATTAATTGGCATTGAGGGTATGCACGAAAAACCAAATAGTTATCACTTTGCAACTTTTTGGGAAAGTTTTGAACATTTAGCTCACCCTGTTACAGCACTGAAAAAAGCTTTTAAGGTGCTGAAAAAAAACGGTTATTTGATCATTGAATGTCCACGCTACAATTCATGGGAACGGTTACCTTTCGGAAACCGTTGGTTCCATCTTGATCCCCCACGCCACCTTTTTCACTATTCACAAATAGGTCTGATTAATCTTTTAGATGCACATGGTTTTCAACTTATTGAGTCAAAAACTGTATATGCACCCGAGTATATCCCAATTGGATTTGCTCAAAGTATTTTATTCAGCATTTCACCGAAGCTAAATGTATTTGCGCAGCAGTATGCAAAAAAACGATCATTTGCCGTACCTATTTTATTAACAGTTTTTGCCGCATTTGTGTCTCCATTTACGTATCTTTTTTATTTACTTAACGGCTCACCAATACAGTTAATTATCGCAAATAAACGGTAGAACTCTACTATGACGTGCCTGCATCGTGATTATCGAAATACTTCTCTTGAAACAATGTTTCGAGAACTTACAAACTCCCCAGACCTTTATCAACCATCATTGTTTTGGCAATCTCTTAATTCAGTTCACGTAAATCAGTTATTGGATTCCGGATTTGACAATTTTAAGCGTACCGTAAATATGCGTTATTTTAACTGGCGCACCTTAGGCATTATTCGGCACCAATCACAGATTATTATTAACGAAATTATGAAAGGCAATTTTTCGCCGATAATTAAGAGTCGCTTTGTAACTCCTCAGCAAACCACTAAGAAAGTGAAGCAGTTCAATATCTTGACTGCGCTGCTATATCGACTTTACATTGCTTCATTTTTTGATTATTTAATTACTATGGATAGACTAAAGATACTGGATACCGTCAAGGAACCCGCAATCGGAAACCCTTTTATGATTAAGTATAAAGGGGAAACTTTATCGCAGGACTTGTGCAATTCAATCCACGAGTTTTATAGTATTGTTAATTCTCTAACAATAATACCGACGCGAATTGGAGAATTAGGGGCCGGATATGGCAGGCTGGCTTATATTTTTTTAAAAATGTACCCGACTGCTTCGTATTGTATTATTGATATCCCACCGGCATTATATATTGCTCAAAAATATTTAGCTAAGGTGTTTCCAAACGAAAATATATTCTTCTTTCGGCGATTTACTTCATTTAACACAGTTAAACGTCAATTCAATAATGCACGAATTGTATTTTTGCTGCCACATCAAATTGAACTGTTGCCTAAAAATTATTTCAATCTCACCATCAATATTAGTTCGCTCCATGAAATGACCAGGTTGCAAATTAAAAATTATTTACTTCAAATTAACCGGTTGACAAGTGGTTATTTTTATACTAAACAGTGGGTTAAATCCCGGACAAAAGATAATGATTTCATTACCGATACCGAGTATCCAATTCCAACTTCGTGGAAAATGCTGTATAAACATAAACCACATCCAGTCCAAAAAATGTTTTTTGATGCGTTGTATCAAACTCGCTTAAAATAAGCTTAATTCATTATGAATATTCTTGTCATCGGCTGTGGATCAATTGGCGAACGGCATATCAAAAATATCTATACTTTTGGCAAACAGAAAGTTATCGCTTGTGACCCAAACCTCACAAGGCTTCAAAAACTTAAAAGAATATATCCAGAATTAGAAATTTATTCTGATTTAGATCATGTCTGGAAGTTATATCCGGAGGTTGCATTCATTTGCACTCCTACATCATCACATCTACCGTTAGCGCTTAAAGCTGCCCAACACAATTGCCACTTATTTATTGAAAAACCGCTAACTCATGCAACAATAAACATTTTAAAACTGCAGCGTCTGGTTAACCAAAATAAACTCACAACGATGGTAGGATGCAACTGGCGGTTTTACTGGGCAGTTTCTGAAATTAAATCGATTTTGCAAAAGAATACTATTGGTAAAGTTCTAAGCGCTCGAATTTCGGCTGGTTCTTATTTGCCGGAATGGCATCCGTGTGAAGACTATCGCACTTTGTACGCAGCTCAAAATAAACTTGGCGGCGGAGTGATATTGGATTTTATCCACGAACTTGATTATGCGTGCTGGCTGTTCGGCGAAATTAATACACTAACCGGCATGTATGGAAAACTTAGTAATTTGCAAATTGATACTGAAGATTGCGCAGAACTGCTGATGACTTTTAAACAGGGACCGCTGGTTTCGATTCATGTCGACTATTTACAGCGGGTTTATGAACGATCTTGCGTCATCATCGGATCAGAGGGGACCATTGTTTGGAATTTTTCTTCACATAAAATAAAAATCTACTCGGTTAAAAACAAAAACTGGAAGGAAATAGAAGAACCAGAGAACTACGATTTGAATCACATGTATAAACTGGAACTTAAGTATTTTTTTGAATGTATTCAAATCCACAAAAACACTGACAATGATGTTTTCCAAGCGGCTAAAACTTTAAAATTTGCTCTTGCGTATAAACGGAAAGGAATTCGTGTTAAATAACTACTCAGTAATAATTCAGGCGCGAACCGGTTCAACTAGATTACCCGGAAAAGTCCTCAAAAAAATATCCGGCAAAACGGTACTTGAGCATGTTGTAAGAAGAGTTCAAGCCTGCAAAAAAACAGATTCCGTGATTGTCGCTACTACGGTTGAAAAAGCAGATCTGCAGATTGTAAAATGGTGTGCAGATAACAAGGTCAGCGTGTTTTGTGGTTCAGTCAGAGACGTGCTTGACCGTTATTATCAGACTGCGCGACTATTTAACGTCACTCATGTGATCCGGATTACCTCTGACTGTCCACTCATAGATCCAAAACTTATCGATAAAATAATCGAGTTTCAAAAACAAAAAAAAGCCAATTATGCCTCAAATATTTTAACACTTACATTTCCGGATGGTGAAGATGTCGAAGTCTTTACTTTTCAGGCGTTGGAAAAGACCTGGCGCAAAGCAATGGCTGGTTCAGAACGAGAGCACGTAACTCCATATATGCGGAATCATCCAGAGCTATTTACCCAAGCAAGTTATAAAAGTTCAATAGATTATTCAAATTTACGCTGGACTCTAGATGAACCCCGAGATTTAGAATTAATTAAAAGAGTCTATAAACAACTATATCGAAATAATCCGCTGTTCGGAATGAATGCTATAATCGACTTGATACAAAGGCAACCTAGCCTGTCACATCTCAACAGCTCAATTAAACGCAATACGGGATATCTAAAATCACTACACCAGGACAAAACACATGATTAATATTGGCAAGTCACAGCAACTTTATCAAAAAGCTAAAAAGCTCATCCCCGGTGGCACCCAATTATTATCAAAACGGCCGGAAATGTTTTTACCTGATTACTGGCCAGCATATTATTCAAAAGCAAAAGGTTGCGTTATTTGGGATCTTGATGGGAAAAAATATTTTGACCTGGCTTACATGGGGCTGGGGGCATGTGTTTTAGGATATCAAGATAGAGATGTTGACCGAGCAGTCATAAATGCAATTAAACTCGGAAATGAGACCACGCTCAACGCTCCTGAAGAGGTGGAACTGGCAGAATTATTAATTAAGTTGCATCCTTGGGCGCAAATGGCCAGATATGCCCGCAGTGGTGGAGAGGCAATGGCAATTGCAGTACGCATTGCCCGTGCCGCAACTGAAAATGATATTATTCTTTTTTGCGGTTACCATGGCTGGCATGACTGGTATTTAGCGGCAAACCTGGCCGAGGATACAGCGCTCGATGGTCATTTATTACCTGGTTTAAAACCGCGCGGTGTACCCCGAGGATTACTCGGAACCGCCATTCCCTTTATCTATAACAACACTGAAGAGTTTAAGCGGCTGTTTGCAAAATACCACAACAAACTGGCTGCGGTAGTTATGGAACCAATTCGAAATCATTCCCCGCAACCAGAGTTTCTTGAAACTATTCGAGAACAAACGAATAAAATGAAAATTCCTTTGATTTTTGATGAAATTACTTCTGGATTTCGCCTTGCGGTTGGCGGAGCACATCTGAAACTGGGAATTAATCCAGATATAGCAGTTTTTGCGAAAGGAATGAGCAATGGGTACCCAATGGCTGCCGTCATTGGACAAAAAAGGTTTATGGAATACACACAAGAATCATTTATTAGTAGTACTAATTGGACAGATCGGATTGGCCCCACGGCAGCACTTGCCACGATAAGGAAATATAAAACTAAACAGGTACCGAAATACTTGGAAAAGATCGGGAAGACAGTGCAAGATGGATGGAAACAATTACAACAAACCTATAAATTAAAACTGCAGATTTCCGGAATTTACCCTCTTGGTCACTTTTCTTTTGAATACGAAAATGCTCAGGCTGTAAAAACGTTGCTGATTCAAACTATGCTTGAAAAAGGATTTCTTACTTCTACAGCTTTTTATGCATCACTTGCACATACGGAAAAAATTGTTGCTGAATATTTAGCTGCGCTTGATGAAACTTTTAACACGCTTAAAAAAGCAATTGATACAAATGGGGTGGAAAAACAGCTACAGGGTCCCGTTGCCCAAAGCGGCTTCCGACGACTTACCTGAATCTCATGAATAAATCATCAATTTGTATCCTTGATTACGGATCCGGCAATGTTCGCTCTGTATACAACATAATCCGTCAATTGACCGATCGGGTGCATATCTCAAATGAAACAGAGGATATAGTCTCTGCAACACACTTAATATTACCAGGTGTTGGCGCCTTTGGCGCCGCGATGGAGAAAATACGCAAATTAATTCCTCTACCGCTTCTGAAAAATGAAGTCTTCACTAATAAAAAACCGTTCTTGGGAATTTGCGTAGGTATGCAGGTGTTGGCCACAGTCGGCCTGGAGTTTGGTGAACATGAAGGCTTAAATTGGATTCCCGGCACTGTCCAAAAATTAGAGACAGACGAACTTCCGCTCCCTCATATTGGGTGGAACAGTTGTGTATCCAAAAAAAAGTCAGTCCTGACCCGGGGTTTTACTGGTGAACCGGATTTTTATTTTCTTCACAGTTTTGCGTATGACCTGACTACCGTTGACCCAAAGTTTGTGGTCGCTGTGTCCGAGTATGGCATTCGCTTCTGTGCGATGATACAAAAAGACAATATTTACGGTGTACAGTTTCATCCGGAAAAAAGTCAGAAGGCAGGCAAAATCTTACTCACTAATTTTCTTACGACGTGAAAAAGAAACGAATTATTCCTATTTTACTTTTAAAAAATGGCTGGCTGGTGCAAAGCAAGGAGTTTTCCCGTTTTCAAAACTTAGGGAACCCGGTCACCTCAGTCAAACGCATCAGTGAATGGGCTGCCGATGAGCTGATCTATCTTGATATATCACGTGACAACTCGTATGATTTACGACGGGATGATTTGGGTCATCCAAACCGGCACTCAATTTTTGAAATACTGGAAGATGTTTCAAAAATGGCTAACATGCCAATTACGGTGGGGGGCGGAGTCAAAAATCTCAGTGATATTCAGAAACGATTGGCAAGAGGTGCAGATAAGGTTGCGATTAACACCGGCGCGCTAGAAAATATTGAATTTGTATCAAAAGCCGCACAAGAGTTTGGTTCACAATGTATTGTTATTTCGATCGATGTTAAATTGTTTACAAATGCCTATACAGTAATGTCACACTGCGGGCAAACTAGAACTCAGTACGATCCAATCACCTGGGCAAGACTGGTAGAAAAAGCCGGAGCCGGGGAACTATTATTAAATTCAATAGACCGTGATGGCATGAAAACCGGCTATGACATATCACTCTTAAATAGTGTTGTTTCTGCCGTTTCCATTCCGGTAATTGCGTGTGGTGGAGTTGGAGAGTGGTCACATTTTGCCGAAGCATTTGAAAAAACAAAAGTTGATGCGGTGGCGGCTGCGAATATTTTTCAGTATTCCGACCAAAGTGTGTACCTTGCAAAAAAATATTTATTTGCGCATAATTTCCCGGTACGTCCCCCGGACTTATTGTTAGTTTAGCATTATGCGATACTGTAAACGATGTGTTTATCCCGAAATTGCAGTTAACCTTTATATTGATGATGATGGCATCTGTACGAGTTGCCGGGCATTTGATAAATTTGAAAGTTTAACTCCGGAATTTTGGAAAGCACGCCAGAAACGCTTTGAGAATATCATTTCTCAATACACCAGTACAAATAGTGGAAACTATGACTGTATCATTCCCGTCTCAGGCGGAAAGGATAGTTATTTCCAAACCCATATTATTGCCAAAAAATATGGACTTAAACCGTTATTAGTTACGTATCACGGAAATAACTATTTACCTGAGGGTAATTATAACCGCGATCAGATGCGCCATATATTTGATGCCGACCATCTGGTCTTTGGACCCAGCGTTGAAGTTTTAAAAAAACTAAATCGCTTGTGTTTTCGAAAAATGGGAGATATGAACTGGCACGCACACTGCGGCATTATGACATACCCAATTCAAATCGCCGTCAAATTCAACATTCCCCTAATTGTCTGGGGAGAAATTGCGTGGGATATTTCTGGAATGTACGAACCCGAAGACTTTGTCGAATTTAGTAACCGTACCCGTCACGAACACGCCTTACGTGGATTTGAATGGCATGATCTATTGGGTGACCCCAGAGAAAAACTGACCGAAAAAGACCTATTGTGGGCAAAATATCCAACAGACGAAGAAATTCTAAAAATGGGCGTGAGAGGAATTTATATAGGTAATTTTTTCAAGTGGGACCCAAATCAACACGCGAAAATGGTACAACGAAAATACGGTTGGCAACCAAGAAAAAAGTCATTTGACCGAACCTATCGGAAGTTCTCAAATCTAGATGACCGGTATGAAAATGGGGTGCATGACTACTTAAAATACATAAAGTTTGGCTATGGACGGGCATCGGACCATGCTGCAAAAGATATCCGGACTGGATATCTGGCGCGAGCACAAGGGATCCAGATGGTGAAGAAATATGACCATGTGATTCCCAGCGACTTGCAGTATTGGCTGAAATATGTCGACATGAAAGAGAGTGAATTCTGGCGGGTAGCTAATTCATTTCGCAGCAAGCTGGTCTGGCGAAAGAACAATAAAGGTAACTGGACCAAAGACAATATTTGGGACATACCTTCATGAAACCCTACCTAAGTATTATCGTCACGGGTCGCAATGACAACTATGGCGAACGCTTCACCTTCCGCTTGAAGCTGTTTTTCCAAGTCTTACTTACTCAGCTTAAAAAATATCCGGTAGGAGCGGAGATCGTGTTTGTAGAATGGAACCCGCCGAAAGATCAACCGGAATTTAAAACTGAATTTAAGAAATGGTTCCCGCAACCTTCAGCACCGATTCGAATACTCAAAGTTCCGTCGCGTCTTCACCAGCAATTTCCTAATCATGAAAAGATGCCGTTATTTGAGGTAATTGCTAAAAATGCCGGAATTCGAAGAGCCACTGGCCAGTTTATTCTGGTTACCAATCCTGACATTTTGTTTCCTGATAAGTTGATTCAGCTCATCAGCCAGAAAAATTTGCGTACCGACGCGTTTTATCGGGTCGACCGTGTTGATTATAAATTTGCCGAAATTCCTGCTGACTTAACTCCATCCAATATTTTTGATTTTGCCAGAAAAAAAGCATTTTCACTTCACACCTTTGACTGCGCGGTGAAATTACGCGAGGGCATACCCTACTTTCTAAAAATTCGTCTTGGTTTAGTTAACGCGATTTTCATGCGTCGACTTATTAAACAACAAGGTAAACCAATGTTTGATCGTGTTCATGTCAATGTATCAGGCGATTTTATTTTAATGGCCAAGAAGCATTGGTTGAAACTCAGAGGTTTTCCGGAAAAGACAACTTATTCCTATATTGATGGTTATGTTTGCTTTGGCGCTTATGCATTGGGGCTTAAGCAAATTGTTTTAGATCAGTCATTTACGATTTTCCATCTCGATCATGGTCGACCTAAAGATTTGCCATACTCTTCTCTTCAGGAGTTTACCAAACACTATCATCAAGTTCTAAATAACGAACGATCGCCAGTTTTTAATCATCAAAATTGGGGACTTAATTCTTATCATCTCAAGGAAACAGTAATTTTATAGTATGAATGCCTGTTTAGTATTTACAACTATAAATATTCCGCGGATTGCGAACGACTACTGGCAAAATTTCAAGAAATTCGGCCATGAAAAAGAAGTCGAAGTTGTTATAATTGGTGACTTAAAAACACCCCATATAGCCACATTCTCAATTGTACAAAAATTAAAAAGTCAAGGGTTTGCTATTGAATATTTTGATATTGCACTGCAGGAAAAATGGCTGCAAAAATATCCAGATCTAAAAAAGATAATTCCTTATAATAATGATTCCCGTCGAAATATCGGTTTTCTAATGGCGTTGGAACGTAAACGTCGGTTTTTAATCAGCATTGATGATGACAGTTTCCCAACGAACCAAGACTTATATAGTCAACACGCAATTGTTGGTACGAATAAAAATTTATACGTAATTTCAAGTACCAATGGCTGGTTCAACCCCTGTTCAATGCTGGAAAATAACCAGAAACAAAATATTTATGCCCGTGGTTTTCCCTATGCAAAACGAAATCAAAAAACTGTATTCACAAAACAGAGTAAACAAGTTCGTATTGGAGTTAACGCCGGATTGTGGCTTAACGAACCTGATGTTGATGCAATTACGCGACTCGCCTTACCCGTTAAGATTACGGGGCTAAAACAAAAACAAATCGCGCTGGCTAAAAACTGCTTTGCGCCAATCAATACCCAAAATACTGCGCTGGTTTATGATTTGATTCCGGCATTTTATTTTGTACTCATGGAGGGAACAATCAATCACTTGCCGCTCGCCCGCTTCGGAGATATCTGGACCGGCTGGTTTCTGAAAAAAATTGCGGACCATTTAGGATATTTTGTGTGTTTCGGAGAGCCGTTAACCGATCACCGCCGGAATAAACATAATTTGTTTAATGATTTGTATATTGAACTGGCTCCGGTAATGCAAAATGATATGTTTGTGCAGTTAATCCAAGAAATTACTCCCAAAGGAAAAACAACTATCGAGGTGTATTCGGATCTCAGTAAAAAACTACGTGACGTTATTAAGAATAGCCACTTCTTCCCTGAAGAATTTAAGAAATACAGCCAAACACTGTATGAACACCAACACATCTGGCTGGATGTTTGCGCTAAAATAATCGCTTAAACCAATAATTTCTCTTGCAAGTGTCCCACATTTTTACTATCATTCTACAATCTGAATTTTTCATAGAGTATGAACTGGAAAAAACAAAAAGTATTGGTAACAGGAGGCACATCATTTATTGGTTCACATCTTGTTGATGCACTAGTCAATCGTGGTGCAGCTGTGCGAATAGTTGATAATCTTTCTACTGGAAAAAAAGCCAATATCGCCAAGCATCTCAAAAATAAAGCAGTTGAGTTTATAAAAGGTGACTTACTTAATTCCGAGGTCGCCAAAAAATCAGTTAAGAATATTGACACAGTATTTCACTTGGCATGTGATCATGGTGGCCGTGGTTACGTTGACTTACACCAGGCAGCCTGCAGTACTAATCTGGCACTTGATGGAAATGTGTTTTTAGCGGCTTACAAAGCCGGGGTGGAAAAAATTGTTTTTGCTTCATCAGGATGTGTGTACCCAAACTACTTGCAAACGGATGTATCTAAAAAAGTATATTTAACTGAAAATTTAGTCAAACCTCCATACGACTCAGATAATATGTACGGGTGGGCAAAACTTATGGGTGAACTAACACTTAAGGCATACGCCAAGGAATGGAAAATGAAAACTGCAAGTTGTCGTTATTTTACGGTTTACGGAGAACGGGGCAAGGAAGACCATGCGGTAATTGCCATGATTGCCCGGGCTTTTATCAAACAAAATCCGTATAACGTCTGGGGTAATGGTCAACAAATTCGCAATTGGACCTATGTCAAAGATATCGTCAATGGTACCATTTTGGCTGCAGAAAAAATCGCTGATGGCACTGCGGTAAATTTAGGCACTACGGAACGGATTCGCGTGATTGACGCGGTACAGGAAATTTTCCGTTACACGAAATTCTCGGCGAAAATTATATTGCAACCTGACATGCCGACCGGTCCCTTAAATCGAGTTGCGGAGAATAAACTGGCGAAAAAACTGCTTGGCTGGGAACCGCAAACTAAATTCGTGGACGGTTTACACAAAACTATTGACTGGTATTTTGCAAACAAGAATCGGGCAGAAGTGAGTAAAATTATCAACCATAAATTAACGGAAAAATAAACTGTATGCCAAAAGAGTTTGAAATTGCCGGCAGAAAAATTGGTGAAGGCCATCCGTGTTTTATCGTAGCCGAAATGTCAGGAAACCATAAGCAGGACATACGTCGTGCCTATAAACTAATTGATGCGGCGGCTGAGGCTGGTGTCGACGCAGTAAAATTACAGACATACACACCCGATACGCTCACCATAAATTCTAAGCAGAAATGGTTTCAAATTACCGGAAATAGTTTATGGGCTGGCCAAAGCCTTTATGATCTTTATAAAACTACTTATACTCCCTGGGAATGGCAGCCAAAACTCAAAGAATACGGAGAAAAAAAAGGACTAATAGTTTTTTCTACTCCGTTTGACGTTACTGCAGTAGATTTTCTGGAAAAAACGAACGTTGCTTTGTATAAAATAGCATCTTTTGAGAGCATAGATTTAGAACTCCTGAAGCGCATCGGAAAAACTGGAAAACCAGTAATTCTCTCCAGAGGCATGGCCTCAATTAATGATATTAAACTGGCAATTGCAAGCTTAAGAAAATCGGGTACTACTGCGCTCTGCATACTTCACTGTATTAGCGCTTACCCTGCTACATTAAAACAAATGAATATCGCCACCATGCAGGACATCAAAAAAAGATTTAAAGTAATCGCAGGCCTCTCTGATCATACACTCGGAACGATTGCTTCTGTAACCGCCGTCGCCTTAGGAGCAAAAGTAATTGAAAAACATTTTACATTATCCAGGAAAGATGGAGGTCCGGATTACGCGTTTTCCCTCGAGCCGGCAGAATTGAGAACTCTCGTTCAAACGATCAGAGAAGTTGAAACTGCAATTGGTTTAATTTCATATAAATCAGATAGTCGGGAGGAGGAAAGCATAATTTTACGTAGATCACTATTTATTGTAAAAGATGTTAAAAAAGGCGAGTTACTGAATAAAGAAAATGTGCGCTGCATCAGACCTGGATATGGTTTACACCCAAAATATTTTAATAAAGTTATTGGGAAAGTCGCAAAAACAAATATCACACGCGGCACACCATTAAGCTGGAAATTATTAAGCTGAAAAAAAACATGCGCATTGCATTTTATGGTGGGCAAACTACAGGGATGATCACCCTGCTCACTCTCCTAGGTACTACTCATGAGGTAAAGTTTGTTTTTCCCGAAGATAAAAAAGTTGAAACGATTGCTGAATTATTCAAACTCTCCATTCTCCCGAAAAAAGATTTGAATACCGCGGCGACCATACACCTTATTTCAAATTCGGTGGATTTATTTATCTGTTGCCACGGCAAGAAGGTTTTAAGCCGGGCATTTGTCACGAGCATAAGGTGTATCAATCTTCATCCCTGTTTATATCGATATAAAGGTGCACACCCGATTAGACGTTTAATTGCTGATCATAATCCAAAAGCTTCGGTCGCGGCGCATTGGATGACCGAAATCGTTGATCAGGGAAATACTATAGTCGAATTATTTGAAACTATTAATAACATTAAAAATAAAAGTGAAGCAGATGTTTACGCTGCTCTCTATCCCTTGTACGTAAAAACATTTATAATGACGTTACAAATAATAGATAAATAAGTTTACTATGAAAGCTCGATTTAACGATAAAAATAACGAAATTCTGGGCATTTCACCGTATACTTCCTCGAAACGGTATGAAAATCCTAAACAGGTTTTCCTGTTTGCATTACAAGAAATCGAAAGGAATTTGAAAACAGATACACTTATCACGCTTGTTGATATAGGCTGCGCAAATGGTGAATTTCTATATTATGTAAAAAAACGGCATCCAAACTGGAATTTGTACGGGTATGATTTTATGCCTGAGTTTATTGAAGCAGGGAAAAAATTTAATGGACTTAAAGGAATTCATTTAGAACTAAAAAATTTTTTCACTTTGCGGAAAAAATTTGATGTGGTATGTTGTTTTGGAACATTACCTATTTTCCCCGATGTAAAAAAACCGCTTAAAAAGCTTTTGTCACTATGTAAGAAAAATGGGCTACTAGTCGCCGACGGCTTGTTTAATAGATTTGATATTGATGTGCAAATAACCTATCGGGACAATTCAAAAATAGAAAGTAAAAATATCTGGCGGAATGATTTTAATCAACACGCGCAAACGACTATTGCGGAGTTTCTCGAACCAATTGTTGGGCAGCTGGAATTTAAAGCGGTCCCATTTAATGTTGATCTTCCCTATATCACAAATAATCCACATGCCAATGCTTTTACTTTTAGAGATGACGGCGGAAACCGTCGGGTAACCAACGGACTTAATATTCTTTTAAATTCTACGTTACTGATCGTAAAAAAATAACTTCTGATCTCTTATACTTTCAGAATTTTCTTAATGGCCATAATGACTATACGCAATTCCGAATCTTTCAGATGCGGAAATAGTGGCAGACTTAATTCCTGCGAGTAAAATAACTCACACTTGGGAAATTGTTTATTTAGATTTCCAAATTTTGTCTTATAGTATGGATGCCAGTAAACCGGAATATAATGAACTTGCGCATAAATACCTTGTTTTCTTAACTTCTCGAATAAAGACCTTCGTTTAGATTTTTTAACTTGAATCGGAAAAATATGCCAGGCAGAAGTTCGATCACCGGGAACTTTAAGATACGATAGTTCTTGTATATTTTGAAAATAATTACTATATTGCTCAGCAATTTCAGTTCTGCGATTTAAAAATTGAGTAACTTTTTTAAGTTGACTTAAACCTAATGCTGCTTGCAATTCGGTGAGCCGGTAATTAAATCCTAAAACTAACATTTCATGATACCAGTTACCATCACTCTTGTTAACAAACTTTGTTTTATCTTTTGTAATCCCGTGTGTTTGAAACATTGCTAATCGTTCAAACAATTCAGAATTATCAGTCACCACCATTCCGCCCTCTCCGGTAGTAATCAATTTCACTGCATGAAATGAAAACACAGTCATGTCAGCAAGCGCACCAACTTTTCTTCCCTTGTAAGTAGCTCCAAGTGAATGGGCAGCGTCAGCGATGACCAGCAGTTTGTTTTTTTTAGCAATTGCGTTAATTTCATCGTAATCAGCCGGCAGTCCGCTAAAATCAACCGGAATAATTGCTTTGGTCTTTTGGGTAATCTGCTTTATTATTGCACTTGGATCAATAAGTGGCAGGTCCGAACGAATGTCGGCAAAAACCGGGGTTCCGCCACAATACAGTACGCAGTTTGCGGATGCTGCAAAGGTCATAGGTGAGGTAATTACTTCATCCCCCCCGGTAATTCCAGCGGCAAAACACGCGGCATGCAAGGCAGCGGTTCCGGAAGAAAACGAAACTGCAAAGCGTGCTCCACAATAATGAGCTATACGTTTTTCAAATTCATGGACTCGGAGTCCTTGAGTAAGGTAATCGGATTTAAGCACGGCAGTAACAGCTTGTATGTCCTCACGGGTAATCCACTGCCGGCCGTACGGGATGTGTTTATGGTTTTTTGGTTTTTGCATTATGGTATAGTTATTACTTATCCTATTATAGCAATTATATTTAACAATGCGCAGTGTAGCTAAACGTATTTTACTTTGTATTCCAAATCATTCCTCGTATAAAAAGGGCATCGTTTCAGCATTACTGAGAATGGGTGCGACAGTTGAACTGTTTGATTTTCGCAAAGGTGCAACTGCGGCTCGAGTTACAGGACTGATTAAGAATAAACTTAATTTCCAGTCATCACTAATTAATTCCTACATCAGTAATTCAATACAAAATCGTTTATTAGCAAAAGTTTCTAAATTTAATCCACGTATAGTATTAGTAATTAAGGGACATGAGATTAACCCTGAAACAATAGTAGCCATCACCAAAAAAGGCATAACCACCATTAATTGGTACCCTGATTGGCTGGTTCTCTGGCCGTGGATAAAAATGAATGCACCAAGTTACGCCTATTTTCTTTCTTCGTGCCGAAAACTAAACCATAAGGCGCAAAAATCAGTTGGCCGTTTGCACATATGTTCAAAGCTTTCATGTACGCGCTTCAAAACCCAATCTCGGGGAAAACTTCTTCCATGTTTTAATTTCTTGCTGACCACTGACGATCTTTAGGTGGAACTTTAGTCACAATTACTACATCTTTTTTCCTTTTAGCGTCTCCATAATTAGTCACTCACTATGTCCCCTTGTATATATCCAGGCGGTGTCGAAAAAGTTCATCCCTTCTCTTATGCAGCCTGAAGGGCTCTCCTTGACTCTCTATCATCTGCTTTCCAAAAGACATTTGACTACTAAGAATCATTTCAAATTATTTTTAAAATATAGGGAGTCTTGGATTCTAATGAATGTTCTACTCCATCTAGAATTTGTGCAATTTTAAGAGCGAGCGTTAAAGATTCTGGTGAAGTTTTTTTTTCTCTTATCAAGCCTAAAAAAAATTCCAGCTGGTTTATTAGTGGCTGTTTTTCACTGTTATAAATTAAAAATGATGATTTATTGGTCTCATGATTGATAACCGCTATTTTTTGTTCTGTAGGTTCATCATAAATTATACTTTTTTTTGTTCCTTTGATAGAAATAATGCGTTTCTTAATTGGAAACAGATTACCCAATGTAATAAACACCGGAAAATTGGCAAACTTTAGCCGCAGGAGATAATTATTTTGCGTAGCTAGATAACTATTTTTAATCATCCAGCTGGACACCGATAGGGGAAGTTCATTTGTTAACTCAAGGAGCATCGAAATATCATGCGGACCCCAATCCCAGAGTGGAGTTGTGTAGGAACGCGCTGGGCCATTATTTCCTGCCTCAAATGATAGGTACAAAATTTCTCCCAGAGTGATAAGCTTTTTTTTTATTACTTGAAAAGCAGGGTTATGCAGATAAATGTGCCCCACCAAAACAAGTGACGAGAACTTTTTACTTAACCGTATAAGTTCCTTAGTTTCTCTGAGAGTTATGGTCAGCGGTTTTTCCACTAAAACCGGAATTTTGTTTTCTATACATTTTTTTACAAGTTTAAAATGGGTTTCTGCAGGTGTTGCAATAATAATGCCATCCAGATCGTTGAGTGTAAAAAGCTCATCAATAAAAATGCTACAAATATATCTCGTGGAAAATTGCTTTAAATTCTTTGCAGATTTGGCAAAAATATATTTTATACGACAATTCCCAATTTGTTTTGCGGCTTTTAAATAATTTTTTCCCCAATTGCCAACACCGATAAGCGCCAGCGTCGTCATACCTTATATTCCAAACGGTACCATTTCAATGTCCGCTTCAAACCTTCTGTTAAATGTACTTGTGGTGAATAGTTGAGTTGAGTTTTTATCTTACCCAGATCAGGACAGCGACGTTTCGGCTCATCTGATGGATAATGGTCTGGGTAGGAAATAAGTCGCACTTGAGGTTTTTTCTTAAATAGACTAGAAACAATTTCAGCTAAACTCCTCATATTGACTTCATTTTTATCATTTCCAACATTGTATACTTCGCCATTTTTGTTTGACAGAAGTACTTTGAAAAAACCAATAACTGCATCAGAAATATAGCAAAAGGTCCGGGTTTGATTGCCCATATCATGAACCGGTAAATATTTTTGTGTTAACCCCCGATAGAGAAAAGTTGGAATAACGCGGTAGTCATTTGGTCTCATACCAGGCCCAAATACATTAAATGGACGGACTATTTTTATTGGCACTTTGTACAATCTATAATATGTCATACACAAAGTTTCGCCAAGTCGTTTTGATTCATCATAACAAGCTCTATCATTTATAGATGACACGTTTCCTCTGTATGTTTCGGGTGTGGGAATTGCATCAGAGCTAGGATCTCCATATATTTCACTTGAGGAAAAATACAAAAAGCTTTTGACCTGCTGGAGCTTTGCCAATTCAAGCAAATTCTTAGCTCCCCAGATTGCAGTTTCAATCGTTTCTAATGGATATTTTTGGTAATAAATCGGAGATGCTACACCGGCGGCATGAATAATGTGGTCAATTTTTTCATCTATTTTAAGCTGCCTGCGTATATCATGTTTGATAAAAACGAATTCTGTTTCCGGAAATTCAGTACTATTTTCTTTTTTGGAACTGGTGAGATAGTTATCGATTGAAATAACACGACATGGTTTTTTCAGCTTGGATTTATTTAGATGACTGATCGTCCGCAAAATATACGATCCGATAAATCCTGCACCTCCAGAAATGAGTAAGGTTTTTCCAGCCAATTGATGCTGTATTTTTTTTATGCGCTCGCTTATTTTACGTAAATCTTGCTCTATTATTTGATTGGCCATATAATCTAGGAACTCATTCTAACAAATAACTGATTGAAAATAAAAAACCAAATGAAAGCTTTTTTTAAAAACCAAAAGTGTAGAATTTGTAAAAGCACGGACTTGTTCAAAGTGCTTGACTTTGGGAAAACTCCTCTGGCTAACGCGTTTATCAAACCTGAACAAATTTCTAAACAGGAACATTTTTTCCCACTGGCTGTAAATTTCTGCCAGAACTGCCACCTGTTGCAACTTACTCATACTGTCTCGCCTCGGATTTTGTTTCGAGATTATGTCTACGTCTCCTCCACTTCTCCAGTTTTTATCCAACATTTTATAGATTATGCAACGCAAGTAAAAAAAATGCTTAATTTGCCACAGAAATCGCTCGTCATTGATATTGGTTCCAATGACGGCATACTACTTGCCCCATTTCAAAAGCTCGGAATGCGTGTTTTGGGCATTGAGCCGGCAACTGGTATTGCCAAAATTGCAAATAAAAATGGACTCGAAACTATTGCAGAATTTTTCTCACTGTCGCTGGTCAAAAAAATAATTGAGAAATATGGCTATGCATCTGTCATTTGCGCCAATAATGTCTTTGCTCATATTAATGATATAGACAAGGTAACAGCTGGTGTTTATGAATTGTTGAGTAAAAATGGGGTATTTGTAATTGAAGTACCCTATTTACTTGATTTCCTTGACAAAAACCTATTTGATACTGTGTACCACGAGCATTTATCTTATTATGCGCTACATCCATTAATTACTTTTTTGAATGGTTTTGATATGCGGATATTTTTTGTGGAGCGAGTATCTTCACATGGCGGCTCAATCCGAGTGTATATATGCAAAGCAAATGCTCGGTACCGCCTGCACCATTCGGTTAACAATTTACAAAAACTTGAACAACAGGCTCATCTCGGCAAACTTTCCATTTATAAAAAATTTGCCCAAAGAATAGAAAAAAATAAACAAAAGCTTACTTTCCTACTTGATAAATTAAAAGCAAACGGTAAATCTATAGCTGGTTATGGGGCGCCAGCCAAAGGCAATACGCTTCTTAACTATTTTCATATTAATCGACACACCCTTGACTATATCGTGGATGATAGTAAATATAAGCAGGGTTTATTGACACCGGGCACACATATTCCAGTGGTTTCATCCCAAAAATTGAAGCAGGATCCTCCAGACTATCTGCTTATTTTAGCCTGGAATTTTGCTAACTCTATTATTGAGAAGAATGAACAGTTTAAAAAAGCTGGCGGAAAATTTATTATTCCTATACCCGAACCAAAAATAATTTAAATTAATTTAACTCGAACTGTATCTGCTTCATAATGCTTTTGGTCCCGGGGCTCGGTAGTAAAAACAATCATAGTTGAATCTTCTAAAAACTTCATATAGTGAATAATTTTTGGTTTGGTTAAAACTAAATCTCCTGGTTTAATATTTTTTTTGATCAATTTACTGCCTTCTTGAAGACTTTTTTCACCATATTCGAATTTGCCGCTTATTAAATAAGTATAGTGACTATCTTTTTTGTGATAGTGATTAGCTCTAATTGCTCCAGAATTTGAACTAATAAATAAAACAGTTTTAAAATCAGCAGGAATGTCAAGAATGTGAACAATCTCTCCCCGTGCATCCGAAAAAGCAACTGATATATGAGTGATTTGCATGAGTTTAAATTTTACAAAAGCTCACTACTAAAGTCAACTATTGTTTGAGCCTTAAAAAATAGATAAAATATGTCTTCGTGAAAAAACGCATCTTGTTTTGCATCCCAGACTATTCTGCTTTTAAAACGCCACTCACCATTGCTTTAGAAAAACGAGGGTTCGATGTAAAACATTTTGACTTCTATAAAGGTAATTTATTGACTCGTGCTATTGGATTTTCTAGCAACCAACTTTATTTACCCAAAAAAATTGCTCTCCCTCTTTATAAATCACTGATTCAAAAACAACTTCTGACGATAGCGAGAGACTGGCGTCCAAGCCTCGTACTTGTTATTAAAGGTGATACAATATCTATTTCAACCTTAGAGCAACTTGCGAAATGGCAAATACCTACTATTAATTGGTATCCAGAGTGGCTGGTGGTTTGGGACTGGATTAAAATATATGCCCCGCATTATACTTATTTTGTGTCATCGTGTGCTGATGTTGCCAAAAAATTGCATAAATTGCACCCGAGAGCATTTCAGCTTTCATACGCGACAGCGCCCGATAAACAAATTAACCGAACAGCTGTAAAGAAATACTCGTTAACTTTTGTAGGTCAACATAGCAAACGAAGAGAAAATTATTTTAGACCCCTTAAAAAATTAGGACTGAGGATCTGGGGATATACTAACTGGCAGAAAAGCAGACTAAGTTCAATTGCGAAACCGGCAGTATCTGTATCAGAAACATTAGATATTTTTCGCCAGAGTAAAATTGTGGTGAATATTTTAACAGGTAACGATGCCTTTCAACCTAAAAATGTCAACAATCGCACGTTCGAAGTACTTGGTGTAGGAAGTTTTTTACTCAACCACGACCAGCCAATCCTTCATAAACATTTTCCAGTAAATAACTGCATGGTAACGTACCAAACACCTCAAGAGCTCTATCAAAAAGCAAAATATTATTTGCAGCATGAGATAGAAAGAGAAAGAATTGCCCAGCAAGGATGGGATTATGTTTGCAAACATCATAACTATGATATTCGTTTGCAAGAATTATTTTCAAAAATAAAAATATGACTTCTACTTATTTTATTAATAGACTTTGGACATATGCACCGCTTTCGTGGGCCTTAATTCGCACCCAAGAATGTGAATTATTATCACAACAAAAATTCAAACATCAAATGCTTGAAGTTGGTTGCGGGGACGGTCTAGTAAGCAGTATTGTATTTAAAAAACACAAAAACTCAATTGACCTGGGAATTGACCTTGACTCAGAAGAGTTAAGACAGGCAAAAAAAACCGGAGTTTACCGGCGCCTGCTGGTTGTAGATATTACCAACTGTGGACTGAAAAGCAAATCATATAACACCATCTTTGCAAATGGCGTGCTTGACCATATTCCAAACCTTGATGCAGCAATTTCGGAAATCTCCCGTCTCCTAAAACCCGGAGGTGTACTAATCACCACTTCCCCTACCAACAACTACGCCCGTCTCCTTTTTTACTACCGGTTATTTCAAAAAATTGGATTAAAAGGATTAGCAATAAATTATGGCAGACTGATTAATCGTGTTTTTGCTCATATTCATCAGTTAACTCAAAAGCAATGGGTAGATATGTGTAATAAACACGGTATGTTCACGCAACAAATAGTTTATTATAATAATTCCACACTTATCGCGCTCCATGATCTTCTCCTTCCATTCATGGTTGCGGATAAATATATGAAGCGGAAAATAGATTCAATGGTTTTGTTTCCGAAAGCGCGTTTCACTCTATTTTCATGATTGACCCCTCTGGTGGTAAAAATTATCGGCGAAGCCGGATCAGCAAAAACTTTGGCCTCTATTTTTATTCGAGCGAAAAAAAAGCCATGAAAATATATCAACTGTTAGCCAAGATGCTTGGCCAAAAATTACATCTTGATTTACCCTATTTCATAAAAAATAGCACGTTTGCATTTATTCAACAAACTATTGGTGTAACGTGTGGTTTAATTGTAAGTTATATTTTCGGACATTTTATCTCAGTCCAAACATTTGGAGAGTACAGTTTGGTTTTGTCACTACTCGGCCTACTTAACTTTCTTGGGCTCTCAGAAATTGACACGCCACTTACGCAATCAGTAAGCCGCGGATATGATGGCTCTTTGATTACCACTGCCAGAATAAAATTTGGTCTCAGCCTGATTGGCATTCCAATTCTCCTAGGGTTTGCGTTGTTTTATTATCTCCGTAACCAAACATCAATTGCCATAATTTTAGTTTTCATCACCTTGCTTTTGCCGTTATTAAATACGTTCACCAGTTATCCCGCCTTTCTGGTCGCAAAGCGTAAATTCATGAGCTTGTCTCTTCTCGGAATACTAAGCTCGCTCTTTTTTGTGATTACTATTACTGCTGCTTCCTGGATTACCAAATCGTCACTAGGAATAACTATTGCGTATCTTGTAGCTATCACAGTTCCCGCAATCGTAGGATATGCATACTGCATTAAGTCGGTAGCCAAAAATTTTAAGATTGACCCGAAACTTTTTCAGTACGGGAAGTTTCTAACTCTATTATCTATTTTACCCTGGATTTCCGGAAACATTGGCAGTATTTTACTCGGTACTTTCATTGGTCCCGAGGCATTGGCAATTTACGCAGTCGCAAGCAGATTTCTAACTGCTGTCCAGAAAAATTTCGTCGTATTTTATAAGCCGGTAACCGCAAAACTCGCCGGACAGTCAAGTAGTGCCCATCAAGAGGTTCTGCGAAAACATGCGATTAAACTATTACTCATTGGACTAATGCTGATGGCCGGATTATGGCTACTACTTCCCTTGCTGGTCAACTTTTTCTTTACCGCTAAATATGCTGCTGCCATTACCTACGGCAGATATTTGAGTCTTGCGCTCATCGTTTTACCTTTTAACTGGGTCGTATCTGACATGATGGTGTATCAGAAAAAAACTCACGCTCTCATTGCCCGTTCAACTATTCCACACATAATAAAAATTGCCATGTATCTTATTGTAGTTCCTATGTATAAAATTGACGGGCTTGTCGCAATTACTCTGCTTGATAGGTTTACCGAACCAATAATTCCATTTTTGTCGTTAACTAAAACTCGCATAAAATTTAAGCGTTCGTAAAGCGATTTTTTTGGGTTCAAGTTTTTGCAAGAGATACTTTTGCGCCGCTCGGGCTAATCTTAGCCGCAATCTTTTCTGTTGAATAAGCTCAATAATCGCCTGTGCCAGTTTGTGCGAATTATTGGGTGGAACCAGAAATCCGGTTTTACGATTTGTAATCAGTTCCGGAATACCACCAGTATTGGATGCAATTACCGGCGAACCTTGCATGATGGCTTCTAGGATTACGTTCGGGTAATTTTCCCAGATAGAAGGCACTACTGTCACCAATGCTTTGCGGTAAAATTGGATTACCTCAAGCTGTGAAAGTGGTGGAAGGAAAGAAACATGACACAAATATTTTTTTAATTTTTTGCGCAACTTTTGGGTTGTCGAGATTTGAGCTTCAAGAGTGTCAGGTCCGACAAACAGGAATTTAATTTTGGGAAATTTCTGCAACACCTGTTCGATTGCATCGGCGAGCACAAACACACCTTTTTTTCTTTGCATCTTTCCCACAAATAAAACGGTCATAGATCTGTTTATGCTTGCAGGTTTCCTTATCATTAAAGCAACTGGATAGGGAATGACGATCGATACTTTACAATTAAATCTGGTAGTTACAATTTTTGCTAAGCTGCGTGAAGGAGAATAGATTGCGTCTGCTTTTGATAGGCAAAATTTCTCCATTTGTTCAAGCACTCGATAAAATATTGTTTTCTTCTCCCGATTAGTCTCTCGAATCAGGAAACTTGGAGTGTGTAACTTAATGATTACCGAAGGTTTTACATTATTTCTAAACAGTAAATATATAAACATTTCTGCACCGAAATCTCCACCTTCTATTACATCTACTTTTCGAGAGGTCGTAAGTTGCGTTAATTCCTGATATACCTGAAAACCAAACCAAAATGGATACTGAAAAAACAATAAACAACGAAGCAGTGATTTTTTGATGAAAGAATCATCAACTTCGTACGAAGCGTTAATTAAAACCGGCATCACTCGTATTTCAATATTACCTTCAAAAATAATTTTTTTTTCACTCCCCTGGCAAATTACGGTTACCAAATTCCCCAGTTTTGACAAAGACACAGCGATGTTTTTCACATAACTTCCAAATCCGCCAGTGTGTCGCTCATTAATCGGATATTCTGCGCAAACAAAAACAATTTGCATATGCTTAAATAATGTTTTTTAGGAGCCTGATCTCCTTTTTCCAGGTTATCCTAGAATTGTATTTCTCAACAATTGTGCGTCGTGCATTACTTCCCAATTTTACTGCTAACTGCTTGTTACGCAGTAATAGCTTTAGCGTTTGACCAATTGCATCTGCGGCTTCACTTAATAATAAACCATTATAGTTATGTGTAATAACATCATTAATTCCCTCAACATCTGTACCCACTACTGGTAAACTGCAACTCATAGCTTCTAGCAGTGCCTTTGGATGTCCTTCGAATTTTGAGACTAATATAAATATCCGTGCTTGATTATAATACAAAGGGAGTTGGTGATGCGGAATGATTGGGTAGTGTGTAAGTTTGATCTGAAATTTTCTGGCTAGGTGTAGCAATGCATTGGTCAGAGTGCCAGAACCGATTATTAATAATTGCCTTTCATTTTTGGGCAGTCTGACAATTGAATTTAGTATTAATTCAGGATTTTTTTGCGTTTCTAATCTACCCACATAAATAACTGTTGCTTTTTTTCGTGTTCTTTTACCCACAGAAGGTTTAAACAGTTGAACATCGACACCATTCGGGATTAAATATATCTTACTTTGTATATATGAAGGATATGCATGTTTCAGCCGTTTTGTCGTGGTAATTATAGCGTCCGCAAAAAATGCAAGCGCGTGTTTCAAACCATGAAGTAACCATGCACGCAGCAACTGATTTTGGCATCTGGCGGCTTTACTATAATCGTAACCATAATTAAAAATATATTTTTTACCCAATACTGCCTTAGCCACTAAACAAGGCAAACCTCCAGTTAACTGCATACCTCTTAAAACAGCACAACTCCGAATTTTCTGGTAATGAAAGAATGGTAAAAGAAATGCATAAACAAAGCGGTGTAATTTATATGGATTACCTATTAAGTATACGTTGGGCTTAATAAGCAGAGAACTTTTTGATCCGTATGAAAAAAGGTAAACCTTCGTAAACGACTGCGCATAATACTTAAGATTGTTATTAAGGAAAAGTGTAGCTTGTCCATTTCGCTCAAACTCCTCCCATGATTCACCAATCGCTAAAAATACGCCAAGATTCATAGTAATGATAAATATAATTTTAGCGATTGGTGAATCATGGGAGG
>Ga0209542_10001432_pt1 | contig 56023 bp, 64 predicted proteins | sample RifCSPhighO2_01_FD_184028 | JGI IMG/M metagenome (GOLD analysis project Ga0209542, IMG submission 184028) | Soil microbial communities from Rifle, Colorado - Rifle CSP2_plank highO2_0.1 (SPAdes) (version 2) | ecosystem: Environmental > Terrestrial > Deep subsurface > Rock core/Sediment ... | reverse complement strand
GGCCCATGCGCCGGAAAATTCCCGTCCGGTTTTGCATTAAGCAAAACATAATTAACTTGTCGCTTGTCGCTTGTCGCTTGTCGCTTCCAGAATAATTCTTTAAGAATTATTCCGGTCGTTCCATTAGAGCAATCAAATACAACCTTAAGCGGTTTTTTAATTTTTACAAACTTTTTAAAAAAATCAACGTATTGTTTTTGGTAATCCATAATATTAAGTATAACTGATTTCTTAATATAAAGAACAAAAAACCGTTCGCAAAAACGAACGGTCTAATTAAAATCAATATATTTAAAACTCTATCGCGATGGCGGTTGCTTCCCGGTCAGTTGTCCAGCTTGTGCCGTGCTTAGCTTTTTCTGCCAATCTCGTATCGCTAAGCAATTTCGGCAATCCTCCGAGCGCGTAACTCTCCAAAACTTTCTTGGAAAGCAAGTCCGAATTTTTTGTCATTTCCATCAGAACAAACCCGTCGGTCGCCAATATTAAGGTCTTTATTTCTTCTTTGGGAAGCCGAAATCTTTGCAAAAGCAGAAAAAATTCTGGCTGGCCGTTCAAAACCCCAAATCCATTTGAAACCAGCTTATTGCGATAAGTTCGATAGCTCCAATCCTGGAAAGGAATAAATTCCTCCCAGCATTTTTGGCGGTTTCCATCATATTTACGCATTAATTTCGCGAACTTATCTTCCTGTTCTTTTTCCGAAAAAAAAGTCCGGTTTTCCGAAGCGCCGGTTTTTCCATCTTTCATTTGCCAGATAGCGACACAATCTCCGGCGATAACTATCTCTATGGCTTTTTCTCCGACAAAAACGACAGCGAGAGCTGTAGCTGGAAGTTTATCCGTTTGTTCAATTGGCAAGTTTGGCAATAACGCCCATTTTCTTACTTCTTCATTGGCTTTTTGCAAAAGCGAATCCAGATCTGAAAGATCCCTTATTGGATAGGAAGAGGAAAAAGTATTAGTGACAATTTCAACAACTGTTTGCCCGCCGCTTAATCCGTGATATTTTTTAGGGCCTTCTTTCGGAGTATAGCTTGGGCTTACCCCATCCAGCACTCCAAAAAACGGTTGACACAGAAATGATCCGTCTTCAATCACCTTGGCATCACCCTGATCAAACAATTTCTGCACCTTCATTACCCCTCCCTTCTTCTTTATTTTATTATCAAGAACCAACAAAAACTACTGGGTAGTATATTATATACAATTAATTAAATCAAGGGTGTTACCTAATTACTTAATTACCAATTTCCGTATCGTTAATCCGCTAATCGGCCGCGCGTTTTTGCCGACGACTTTCAATCCGTTATATTCTTTCGGATTATGAGAAGCGGTTACCATAATACCGCCGTCAGCTTTCAGGTGGTTCACTAAAAAATAAAGCATCGGGGTGGTAATTATTCCAATAGGGTAGAGGGTAAGTGGTAGAGGGTAAAGTAATTTTTTACTTTTGACTTTTGGCTCTCCCCTCAACCCTCTCAAAACTGCCTTATATAAACTTGGCGAACTCAATCTGGCATCGCGGCCGACTACAATTTTCCCGCGAAAAATTTTAGAAAACCGCCTGACTATTTCAAAAACCGCCTCTTCGTTAATTTCCTCCGGATATTTTCCGCGAACATCGTAGGCCTTAAAAATTTTAGAATTTATTTTCATAATCAGTTGCATTTTTATTATAACATCTGTACAATTGCCATTAGTAAATCTTTGAAAATTAGGAGTGGCTAATGGAAGATTCCAAACTCTTAAAGCAGGTAAGGGCAATCCAGCGCCTTAACGAATCAAGGTTAAAAAATCTCGCGGCCGTCTACTTAGAAAGGCAATTTTATGAGTGGGTTGAATTATTGCGCGCTTTTAATGAAAAATTAGGGGTTCCAACCGCTTTTGTTTTGGCGGAAGAAATGTTCTGGCTAACCGGCTATTTAACGCCTGTCTACGCCCAATACGCGGCTTGGAGAATAAACGACAATGATTTTAATAAGCAATTTTCTAAAGCGATAGTTGATTTTATCGCGGAAAGACAGTTAAGCGCCAGAAATCCGGACAATCAAAAATCCTTAGCCGAACTTTACGCGCAATATGCGGCCACTATTTTTACCGCGCACGAAACGCAGAACAGAAACCATAAGGAATTAACCCGAATTTTCGCGGAATCGCTGAGAATCGCCGAACTGGAAAAAATAGAACCGAACAGCGATGTCTTTTCTGATAAAAATCATTATGCTAATTTCCTTCGGCTAACCGAACAGCCGGACACTTACAGAACTAAACTTATCAGAATAACAAAAACAATATCCGAAAAATGCTCCGAAATGTCGCAACGGCAAAGAAATGCCGCCAGCAGCCCAAACGCTTCAACTGATGCTAATGATGAATTCCAAAAAAAATTCACAGTAATGTATTACAAAATTAAACTTAAAAAGCATAAATTGGCGTATAGGGAAGCAATAATGGAAAGAATTTTAAATGTATTTTATCCTCGCAAGTAACGCGGGGATTTTTATTGTATAATAATACTGACGAACTTATGGCAAGAAAAAATAAAAAAGTTGGGAATAAATTCGGATTACGGGAAAAATTCCGCTTGCTCCGTTCCCAAATCCATCCGGAAACCGAGCAAAGCATTCTGGCGATTATTTTTATTGCCATATCCTCTATTCTTATCCTTGCCAATCTGCACAGCGCCGGTCCGGCCGGAGAATTTATTTATAAAGTTTTAACCAAGCTTTTTGGGCTGGGATATTATTTATTTCCGGCTATTTTTCTGATAATGGCCGGAGTTTTTTTGTCGGGCCGGCAAAAAGAAAGGATGCTGGCGATGACTTTTATCGGTGGCGCGCTTTTTATCATAGCCGGCCTGGGACTGATTGATATTATTGAGCCGGAAAAAGGCGGTTTACTCGGCCGATGGGCCGGATTTTTAGAACTGCCTTTCGGTTCTACCACCGCCATTATCATCAATGCCGCCATTTTATTGGCCGCAATTCTGCTGACTATAAATCTGCCGCTCAAATTCCGCGAAAAAAAAGAGGAGGAATACGAGGAACCGAAAATTATAATCCGAAATCCGGAAGTTTTCTCCGCCTCGCCGCCAGAACCGGCAGCCGTGGAAAATAAATCTGAAGAAGAAAAATCGCTATCCGAAAAAGAAATGTCCGCCAAAGGCGGATCCGCCTCTGGTGGAAAACCCCAAAATCCTAAAGCGTTTTTTGTCCCCAAAAAACTTGCCCAAAACCAGCCCAGAGGAAAATCGTATTCTTTCCCGCCGCTTTCACTTCTAAAATCTAACATTGAAAAACCTACATCCGGCGACTTGCGCGCCAACGCCAACATTATAAAAAGAACTCTGGATAGCTTCGGCATTCCGGTGGAAATGGGAGAAATTTCCATCGGACCGAAAGTTACCCGCTACACCTTAAAGCCGGCGGAGGGTGTAAAAATTTCCCGCATTACCACTTTAAATCAGGACTTAGCATTGGCGCTGGCCGCCCATCCCATTCGCATTGAAGCGCCGATTCCCGGAAAATCGCTGGTGGGAATAGAAGTCCCGAATAAATCAGCGGCCATTGTCCGGCTTGGCAGTTTAATGGCCTTTCCGGAATTCACTTCCGGCGGAATGCTTAGTTTTATCCTTGGCCGGGATGTCAGTGGCGAACCGGTATTTGCCGATATTGAAAAAATGCCGCACCTTCTGATTGCCGGCTCCACCGGCAGCGGAAAATCCGTAGCGATTCACTCATTGCTTATATCTTTGCTATATAAAAATTCTCCGGAGACCTTAAAACTTATTTTGATTGACCCGAAACGGGTGGAACTTACTATATATAACGATATTCCGCATCTTATCGCGCCGGTGATTACTGACGGGAAAAAAGCGCTGGGCGTATTCCGCTGGGCAATTGAAGAAATGGAAAAACGCTACGATAAATTGCAGGCGGCCGGCGCCAGAGATATTAAAGGATATAATAAATCCCAAACCGAAGACCTTCTGCCATATTTATTGATTGTAGTGGATGAATTGGCAGACCTGATGGCGGCTTACGGCCGGGATATTGAAAGTTCCATTGTCCGACTGGCGCAAATGGCGCGCGCCACCGGCATTCATCTCATTCTTTCCACCCAGCGGCCATCGGTGGAAGTCATTACCGGCCTTATTAAGGCAAACATTACTTCGCGAATGGCGCTTCAGGTTGCCAGCCAGGTAGATTCCCGCACCATTCTTGACATGTCCGGAGCGGAAAAACTGCTGGGCGGCGGAGATATGCTTTTTATTTCCTCTGAACTTTCCAAACCGAAACGGATTCAAGGCGCTTATCTTGGCGAAGAAGAATTGCGTTCAGTTGCGGATTTCATTCGGGACAATAATATGACAAATGACTACAATAAAAACGACAGTAAAAAAATCGCGCCTAACTTTGAAAAAGATATGGGAACGAACTTAAATTTGGACGAATATGCCAAAGAAGAAGATGACGAACTGTACGACGAAGCCGTAAAAATTGTGCGCGAAGCGCAAAAAGCATCTGCCTCTCTTTTACAAAGACGTCTGGCTGTCGGTTATGCCCGCGCCGCCCGCCTGCTGGATATAATGGAAGAACGCGGCATAGTCGGACCGGGAGACGGGGCCAAACCGAGAGAAGTATATTTAGACAAACCGGAACAAATGGCTAATGACCAATAACTGCATGGATAAATAAAACTCCACGGGCTGAAACCCGTGGTTTCTTTTTCACTCCAGCTTTGCTGGTCTGCCACTATGCCATAGCATAGTGGCAGATATGCCTACCCTTCCACGGCCCAATAGTTCGACAAGCTCACTACAAACAACCGTGGTTTTAGTAGGATATTTCGGCATAATATAAAAACGGCCCCAATGCCGTTTTTTAAATTTTATACATAACAAAAATCTTGGGTTTGAATTGTAAACTCAGCCGAAATATAATAAACTAAAACCAATGGAACCAGTCCACAAAGACCTCAAGACCTTATTAGCCGACGCGCTTCAGCTCAAAGACGCGAATCACTCAAAATTGTCCCAACTCACCGGCATACCGGAACGGTATCTTTGGGCAATTCAAAATTTAGAAATAGATAAATTGCCGCCGGCTCCTTATGTACGCGGCTATCTCAAAAAAATATCAGAAGTCCTTAATATCAATCATGATGAGCTGTGGGAACTTTATAAAAAGGAATTTGAGCTCAAACAATCCGGAGAATACGATAAATTGCCCACCAACCGGTTTGCGATTAAACATTTATCCAGAAAAATCCGATTTCTGATATTATTGGGCATTTTTCTTCTGCTATATCTCATATTCGGCTGGGGAAGATTGATGGGGAAGCCGAATCTCATTATTGCCAATCCCGCAGAATCCATTATCACCACCGGCAGCAATCTTATTGTATTATCCGGCGGATTAAACCAAAGAGATAAACTGCTCATTAACGGAGAAGAAATTTTTATAAGCCGGGAAGGGAAATTCGCCAACGACTTTGCTTTACAGCCGGGATTGAATACGGTAGAATTCAAAGCTAAGCGATTATTGGGAAAAGAAGTTACAATTATAAAACAAATAATCTATCAACCGCAGTAACCGATGCAAAGCTACAAATTATTATCCAAATCTACAAATAACGAATTCGTTTATTCGTAAATTCGGTAATAATTCGTAATTCGTTGGTAAAGCGAAAGCGTATGAATAAAGAAAAAAATTCCGCGATGGGCGATGAACAACAAAATAAGGACTTAGATAATCTGCTTTCCACTCTGCAGGATAAATTCGGAGAAGGCGCGATAATGAAGCTCGGCGACGCCAAAAAAGTGAATGTGGACATCATACCAACCGGCTCTTTTTCGCTGGATTTGGCTTTGGGGGTGGGCGGCTTACCAAGAGGCAGAATTATAGAAATATACGGGCCGGAGTCGTCCGGAAAAACTACACTGGCGTTGAATGTGGTGGCGCAAGCCCAGAAAAAAGGCGGAAAAACCGCCTTCATTGACGCCGAGCACGCGATGGACCCTGACTATGCCGCCAAACTTGGCGTCAAAATCAAAGAACTTTTAATTTCCCAGCCGGACAGCGGAGAAGAAGCGTTAAATATCCTGGAAAGCTTGGTAAAATCCGGAATCATTGACGTGGTAGTGGTGGATTCGGTGGCGGCGCTTACCCCAAAAGCGGAAATTGAAGGGGAAATGGGCGCGCAATTCATCGGTCTGCAGGCGCGGATGATGTCGCAAGCGCTCCGGAAATTAACGGCAATTTCCGCAAAATCCAACACGATGATTATTTTCATCAATCAGCTTAGAGAAAAAATCGGCGTGATGTTCGGCTCGCCGGAAACGACTCCGGGAGGCCGGGCGCTGAAATTCTATTCTTCAGTCCGAATTGATGTCCGCCGGATTGCCCAAGTTAAAAAAGGAGATGTCGTAGTCGGCAACCGCGTAAAAGCAAAAGTGGCGAAAAATAAAGTGGCGCCGCCGTTTAAGCTGGCAGAATTTGATATTATGTTTGGTGAGGGAATTTCTTATGAAGCGGATGTTTTAAACGCCGCTATAAAACACGGCGTAGTTACCAAATCCGGCGCTACTTATTCCTTTGAAGGAAATAAAATCGGAGTAGGATTTGAAAAAACCGCGGAAATGCTTAAAGAAGATAAAAAACTCTTAGGTGAGCTTAAAAAGAAAACAACTTCGGTAGCGAAATAATTTTTCTTGACGCCTTTGTAAAAACAGCTATAATTGCCAATAGCTGTTTTTGTTATTTGAAAATGAAAAATGAAAATAAAATATAAGCTGTGTTTTGACCCTAAACTCCAAAAAAAATACGCCAATAAATGGCTGGCGTTAGTTCCCTTTAAAAATCAGTCCCATAAATATGAATATGAGATAGTAGACCACGATAAGGATTTTGCTTTGCTGAAAAAACGCGTTGATGGCTTGATGCGCGACAATCCTAAATCAGAAAAATTGCGTTATTTATCTTGCCAGATTTATTTTAATATGTATCCCCTGCGAGGCATCAAATATACGCCAAAATAAAATACCACCACTGTGGTATTTTTTATTAAGATGAGTACGCCCTTAACTGTTTTTTAGTTATCTTAAAAATGGTTTAAGCCTCTTACGCATTATAAAAAATTATAAGAATAAATATAATAACCAATAAGATAGCTATAATTCCAACTACAGCAAAGAAATTCCACATATTCTTATCTCCTTTATTATTCGTTGAAAATATACTGCTTTATATACTATTCCGTAATCAAAATTAAGTCAAATATCTATAAAATCATCTTAATAATTTTTGCTATTTTTTCCGAATCATGGCGAATCAGGCCCCTCGGCCTAAGCAAATCGGTTTTAATAAGCGTGGGACCGCCCTTGGGAAAATCCGCCAAATTCGGTTCCACGAAATCCGCCCGTTCTTTGATATATGGAACTAAGCGGTTCGGGCTCGGCTTATTGCCGTTAATCAAAACATAGTCCAAAATCCCCGAACCGAGATAATCGGAAATAGTCCCGGCAAAATCCGACGCCCTAAAATTATTGGTCTCGCCATGCTTCGTCATCAAATTGGTAAAATAAATTTTCTTGGCTTTGCTTTTCTGCAATGCCGATTTAACGCCCTTAACCAATAAATTAGGAATCAAACTGGTGTATAAATCGCCCGGACCGATAATAATCGCGGCGGCGGATAAAATTTCTTTTTCCGCGCTGATATTAATTTCCACCAGCGGCTTCAGCCAAACCCTTTTTACTTTTAATCGCCCGTCATGCTGGGGAATATCTATATTGGTCTCCCCTTTTATAATTTGCCCGTCTTCCAGCTCCGCCATCAGTTTCGTATGGTTCAAAGTTACCGGCACCACCCTGCCCCGAATCATTAAAATTTTTCCGGTTTCTTCCACAGCTCTTTCAAAATCATTGGTAAGCCGTTCAAGCGCGGTAATCATCAAATTGCCGAAATTATGGCCGGTCAAACCGACGCCTTCCTGAAACCGGTAAGAAAACAGATTGGAAAGCATCTTATTGTCCGACGCCGAAAGGGCAATCAACGCGCGCCGGATATCGCCGGGAGGAAGAATACCGAATTCCTCCCGCAAAATGCCGGTGGAACCGCCGTCATCCGCCATCGTAACGATGGCGGTTAAATTATCAAAATGGGGTTTTAAAGCGGTAAGAACCGTATAAACTCCGGTGCCGCCGCCGATTACTACTATTTTTTTATTAATTTTTTTCTTTGAAGCCATCTCCTTAATTATAACTTCATTGAAATCGGTTTAGATATCCATCTTATCAATAAAAAGTAAATAAGGCGGAAATCATAAAACCCAGCATTACCGCTATTAAAGCAAGTTTGATGGCGCTTCCGGCCAAAAATCCGATTACCGTTCCTTTAGCCGATTGCACTGCTTCTTCCGGTTTTTTTCCGCCGACAAACTCGCCGATAAACGCGCCGGCAAAAGGCCCGATTATTATCCCAGGCGGGCCTAAAAAAACAACCCCTAAAAGCGCGCCGATAAACGAACCGGCTATGCCGTACCGGCTGGCTTGATATTTTTTCGCGCCCAAAATCGGCGCCGCAATATCCAAAACCGCCGTCAGCGCCATTAAGCCGAGAAATACCAAAACCACCGTAACGGTTATAACAGAAAATTCTGTGATATAAGCGAAAATCAGCATTCCCAGCCACGCGAAAAGAACCCCTGGCAAAAACGGCACTATCACGCCAACCGCTCCGACCGCCGCCAAAACGAAAGAAAATATGATGAGTAAAATATCTCCGATATCCATAGTATAATTATAAGGTATGAAAATAATTATTCCAAAACTGTCCGTTGCTTCGAAAAATTTTCTACGCCAGTGCGGATATGCGGAAATTTCCAACTGGCATAAAAATAACGAAATCAGTTATGTTAGAACTTTGAATCCCGGGCGATTCTATCCCCGCTTTCATATATATATTGAAACAAATCCGAAACAAATAATGCTTAATCTTCACTTAGACGCCAAACAACCAAGTTATGAAGGAACTTCGGCGCACGGCGGCGAATACGATGGCGAAATAGTGGAAGCGGAAGCGTCAAAAATAAAATCCGCCGCTGAAAAATTTCAATCTAAAATCCAACCTCAATTTCTTGGCTTTCAAGAAAAAAAATCCTGGTGGAAAAATTTATTTGGATTATAAAATAAAAAAACCGCCTCGGATTGAATCCGGGCGGCAAATTATAATTGGATTTTTTTACTTAGGATACATTAAATAATCTAAATCGCTGCCCAATCTTAACGGTGGCCTCTTTTTAGGAGGATAAACAATGACCTTGGTGGGTTTTCTATACTCCGATTCGCAAAAACAAGGACAAGCAAGGCCTTGAAAATTAACCAGATAATCTATGATTCTGGGTTTCCAACCATCGTGATTATAATGAAGCTCGCAATACACTTCCGGGAAAGCTGGTTTTCTTTTTTTCCAAGAATCTAAAAGTCCGCCTAAAATAAAAACATGGCTATCTGCCAATGAACCAGAACGCGAACCGCCAAAAAATAAATAGCGACCCTTCATTTTTTTTATATGCGGCGCAAATGAAAAAGATTTGCAGCCCTCGTTAACCATAATCAACTTGCCCTTAAAATAGCGTAAAATATCTTCTAAATCTGAATAATACAGATATTTTCCATTATCGGATTTAGTTTTTCCGAAATACCAGTGGATACAATTGCCGTGAGCCAAAACACATAAAATGACGTTATCGTTTCTATGGCTACTGAAAACACTAAATAATTTATAGCGAAGAGTTTCGGAATCTACAAAATCAGAAGCCCTTAAAATGCTTATATTTTTATCCTGAAATAAAAGATATTGTTTTAAATACTTAATTAGTTTTCTGGCCTCCAAACCAAAGCTATTTTTAAGGCAAAAACATTTTTTATAACGACGGGTGGCTTTATTGTATAACAATTCCGACTCATCAAGCATTAATATAATCGCGTGCATTCAATACTCCTTTGTTAAGCTGCTATTTATAAAATAAAGGATGCGACAATTAAAGTCAAATTTGGGGTGCCTAGAGGGAATCGGACCCTCGCTACCGCTGCCACAGAGCGGAGTTCTGCCATTAAACTATAGGCACCATATTTAAATAAAATACCAAATTAGCCCTATGTTGTAAACAAAATTCCCATTGCGCATAACGCAATGGGAATGAAGATAAGTCAGGAAGATAGGTCAGTTTGGAAAATAATAGACGCGGTTCACCTTGCGCCGAACAAACATCCTTTCGCCCAACTGATTTTTCAACTCAATCCACGCCCTTCCGGACCCATCAACAGAAGCAATGGATCCAACCCTATATCTCAATCTCAGCCCACGATAAATAAGTGCCCATTTTCTGCTCCTGAAAAACACTCGTTTGCGGGAACCCGCCAATTCCGCCGACTGCGGAACTGTTTCCTCTTTGCCGCCCCGGATAAAAGCCAGTATGACGGCAAGCGCCTTCTGCAACCATTTCTTTATCATATCTCCTCCCCCTTCCTCTTTTTCACATCTTTTATACTAAAATATATTATATCATATATAAATTATTTGTCAATACCAATTGTTTTTTGATATAATATAAGTTAGAATATCTGTAAAATTGCCGCGGTAGCTCAGTGGTAGAGCGCAGCCCTGAAGAGGCTGGCGTCGGTGGTTCAATTCCGCCCCGCGGCACAAATAATAAATTGTTGATATATTATATGGATTGTGGAATTATACAACTCTGCTCGAACATTTTTTGAAGGGAACTGACCCGCCTCCGCTTCGCTCCGGCGGAACGTTCGAGCGCGGCGGAATTCTCTCCCCATGGGAGATCTCCCGTAAGGATGACCCCCACACCTCTTCGAGCCTGAAGGCCCTTCAGAGCCTGAACGGGGCCCCCTTCCGCCGCGCCCTCTCGGGAGGCCAAAGTTTTTTCGCCGCCAGTTACTTTATCTTAAAATAATCCTCAACAGCAGTCAAAAGGTCGTTCGGATTTTCAACAAGACGGAATGGTTTTCCGCGGAGCAAAGTTTCTGGTGTGTGAAATCCCCAAGTAATACCAATTGATCCAACGCTCATTTTCTCGGCTTCGTGCATATCACCGAGAGTGTCGGTTATAAAAACACAATCTTTCGACTCCACATCAAATTTTTCGAAAACCATTTTCATTTTCTCTACTTTGCTTGTATGCACATCGTTGCCCATGATTTGAGCAAAATGATTGGCCAAATCGTATCCTTCCAAAAATTCTTGAATTGGACTCGTAATCGTGGAAGAAATAATGATAAGCGTATAGTTTTTCTCTAAACCAACAATAACGTCTTTTATTCCGGGCACGATTTGGACTTCATTTTTCATTCTCGGAATGTATTCGGTAAAGAAATCAATGTCGTGCCGACATTCTTCGGTATGAACATTTATCGGTTCTTCCCAATCATTGATGTTTCCTTCAAATCTTTTTCGATAAATGTTCTCTGTTAAATGAGGGCAAATCATTTTCTGAATTTCAAAAGCTGACTGAAATGAATCGGCTATCACGCCATCAAAATCAAAAAGGATAAACTTCTTTTTCATAAATTATTTGCCCCCACTTGCAAGATATTCTGCAAGATATTCTTTAATAAGTTCCAGCGCGGCTGGATTGATAAAATTTTCGGGATACTCTTTTTCACCAAACCATCGCCATTCTGAAAACTTTTCCGGTTCAATTAGCCGCGCTTCTTGCTTTGATTTGCATATAAACAACGGCACTAAATCTCCCGATTTTGATCCAGGAACTTCACCAAGATATTTTTTAATTTCCAAGTCATTGATTCCGGTTTCTTCTTCAACCTCTCGACGGAGCGTGGTTTCAAGCGTTTCGCCAGAATCACATCTGCCACCTGGAATTGTCCAGACCGAAATTGTTTTCCATTTATCGGGAGTATAGTGCCGTAGCCCCATTAAAACTTTCCCATTTCTAACGATTATTGCGACTGGACAAGTTGTTTTATCACCAGTTTTTGACAGTCGATTTTCCATAACAATTATTTCAATAATTCATCAGCCGATACGCTAAGCGCGTTAGCTAATCTTTGAATTGTAGCAAGGGTAGGATTTTTATTACCACTCTCAATGTTGCTAATATAGCCCTTGTCAACCTCTAAAAGCCGCGCTAAAGCTCCTTGCGACAATTTTTTCTTGGCGCGAACCTTTTTCATGTTCTCGCCTAATTTCTTTGATATTTCTTGCATATTCCTTATACACAATTTATCATTTGTTGTTTTGTTAGACAACGGTTATACTATAGTATAACTATGCTAAAGAATTTTTTAATTGAATTGGCGGCAAAAAAATTCTGGGCCTCCCGCGAGGGCGTGGCAGAAGGGGGGGTGTGAGGGGAATTTCGCCGCGCCCGAGCGTTCCGCCGGAACGAAACGGAGGCGGGTCAGTTCCCTTCAAAAAATGTTCGAGCAGAGTTGTATAATTCCACAATCCATATAATATATCAACAATTTATTATTTTTTCCGCCCCGCGGCACAAATTATTAAACCAATATAAAAGCGCCTCGATAACCATCGGGGCGCTTGATTTTCATTTGCCGAAATAACCTTCCGGCAAATAATACATTCCCGGCTTCAAAATAAATGACGGTAATTCCTCTGCCGAAAAAAACTGGATTTTACCTGATTGCGCGAAAAACTCATTAAAAAAATTATTTTGTTTTTTGTACCGCACCAATTGAGCGCTGGGTAATTTAGCCAGCTTTATCGCCTCCTCAAAAGCTTCTTCGTTAAGGTAACCGATGCGATCAACCAGACCATTAGCAACCGCCTGATAGGCATCGTAGATTCGGCCGTCAGCTAATTTGTAAACCATATCCTTGCTTAATTTTCTGCCGTTGGAAACTTTTTCTACAAATCGATTAAAGGCGCCGTCAATTAAATCCTGCGCAATTTTATTATCATTTGCGTCGACCGGCTTAAACGGCGAAAGCATATCCTTGCTTTTACCGGATTTAATCGTATTAAATTCAACGCCGATTTTCCTAAGTAATCCGGAAAAGTTGGGAACTTGCATCATTACTCCGATACTTCCTGTCAATGTTTCCGGCGTGGCAACAATTTTATCAGAAGTCATCGCTATATAATAACCGCCGGACGCGGCAAGGCCATAAAAAAAAGCCACTAACGGTTTTCCTGATAGTTTGAAATTCGCTAATTTGTGATAAATGACATCGGAAGCGTTAACGTCACCGCCAGGACTCTGGATTTCTAAAATCACCGCCTTAACCGACGGATCCTCTTTTGCGACATTCAACATCAGACCGACATCTTCCACTACATTTTTCCCCTGATAACTTTCTTCACTAATCAATCCCTTAATGGGAATAACCACAATTTTATTTTCAGAGTTTATATCTCCGGCTAAATAGTCAAATTTTAAATTTTTCTGCGCAGCCAATTCTGCCATATTTGTATCTGCCATATTTGTATTTAAAGATTGCAAAATTTTAAAAACTTGAGTTCCTACAAACACTACTTCCGCAAAAAATACGATAGCGCCCAAAACCACCAAAGAAGTTCTAATCCATGTTTGTCGTCGGGTACTTTTTTCGGTTTTTTCTTTCGCCGTAACGAAACGTTCAAAAAGGTCTTTAAGCGCGTTAAATTGCTCTTTTTCCATTTCCATTCTCCTGTTCGGTTTTCAAGGTTTATTAAAGTGTAGCTAAATTAAAATTTAATGTCAAACTAATTTTGTTTTTTAGTTTTGTGCCCTCGGAGGGAATTGAACCCCCATCAAGACCTTAGAAGAGTCCTGCTTTATCCATTAAGCTACGAGGGCAGATTTCAATAAAACATTGTCGGAGCGCCGAGAATCGAACTCGGGCCTTATGCTCCCAAAGCATAAATACTACCATTATACTACGCTCCGATAAATTTTAATGTCGGACTGCTGGGAATTGAACCCAGTCCTCACGCACCCGAAGCGTGTATACTGCCGGTATACTACAGTCCGATATTACGGCTTTTATATTATAATATAAGTAAGAGCCTATCTCAATAATAGCTTCCAAACGCGATATTAGCCAATTTTATTCAGAACCAGGCAGAAGGAGAAAATCGTAGCTTAAGCTACCTTTCCGACGACTAACACCGTTATGAATAAAATTGGCTGTATCCCGAAGGGTTGCGGTTAAAATGAATTAGCTCTTTGTCGTTCCTCCTTGGAGTATCTAAAAATACACCTTCGTCGTCACTCCTTGAGCTAATTCATTTTTTCTCGCAACGCGTTTAGGAATTATTATTGAAATAGGTTCTCATTATGGAAAAACCACAAATCAAAGAAACATTCAAAAAAATAAAAGAAAAGGGCAGAGAAGAAAGGCGGAAAATAAAAAAACTGGTAATTAAGCGAAAAGACGACTTCCTGACCGCGCTGGAAAAAAACTGGCGCGACTGGGCATTAAAACCGCTTACCGTTTTTTTTGGCAGAATTGGAGTTTCCGCCAATCAAATCACTTATGCCGGATTTCTTTTAATCGCCGCGGCGATTGGGATGTTTTTTAAAGGTTACTCTTTGTCCTGGCAATTAATCATTTTGGTTCTAGCCGCCGTTTCCGACGGCATTGACGGCCCAACCGCTCGCAATAACAATAACGTAACCATTCTCGGCACTTGGCTGGATCATATCCGCGACGGCGTATTGGTCGCTTGGGCATCAACACTTCTATACATTTACGGCCTGTTAAGTTTTCAAATAATAACTCTGATTTGGACGCTTCAATTCCTGCTTATCTGGATTACCTTAAAAGATTTTTTAATCCGTTATCTTAAGGGATTGCCGGCAGAGGACGCGGAAATTTTAGTAAGCCATTTTTCACTGGACAATCTGCAGGCGTCGGTTATCGGCCGAATTCAATTTTTCTGCTGGACGGTCGGGTATTTATTCTTATTCTTATCGCTGATAAATCCGGAGCCGATTTTACTCGCTATCGGCCAATCCTTAATAATTTTGGAAATTATTTTCGCGTCTTTAAATATCCTGGAAAGCTACCAAAAATCCATTTAGAATATCTTGTCTTAAAAAGGAATTTTATTAAAAAATGATTATTAATTAAGTTATCCACAGGCTACTTGACTTATCTATAATCAATCTGTTAGTATATAAACATATAAATAAACAAGTAATTCCTCGTACGTGGGCCTCCGGATGGTTGCTCAATATAGCGTACGGGGTTTTGTTATTTATGGGAATAATGGGCTTTCTTCAATAACTTTATTTTTTATAATATTGTAATAACTATCATCGCCTTTTTCATGCTTTCTAAAAATCGCCCAACTTATAAAATCAACTGCTTGTAAGCTTTTTTCTTCCGCTGGTGTTTTAATGAATATTTTAATAGCTCCCTTGTGTTTATCAACAATTTTACTATTTAAGTAATTCTTAAAATTTTCATTTAAAAATTTATTAGTTTCTCTTCTAGAAGCTATTAACTCAATTTCTTTGTCGATCGGAACTACTTTTTTAATATAAATTCTATCGAGAAGAATATTAGTAACGTAATTATAAAGGACCTGTTTTTCGTCTTGTAGCTTAGTAAATACTTTCTGTTTATTAAGATAAATTGCCATTATAGTACAATCTTTCTCCGCTAATCTTTTAAGGAGCCTCTGTCTGGTTGTGGACCTTTCATTAACAGCATGTAAAATTCCCACTCTGCGCTTAATTTTCTTTTTTAATTCTGAATGAGTCCTTTTTACAATTTTCTCAATAGGATTCTTCTGCCCATCGATAAATAAGAAAGTTACAACAAAAAATTTTGAGGTCTTTTTCTTCTTAAAATTAAAACCTAGGTCACCCGATTCATCTAAAAATATATAAGCCATAAATTTAAAATCGGCATTGCTTCGGCAAGCTCAACGCAAGTTAAGCCGACTTAAAATATTTTATTCTAAACTTTCCAGAAAGGCAAATTTATTAAAAAATAAGCAAAAATTCTTATAAAAGGCAAACTTAAAATAAAGATTCTACCGCCCTATTTACTATTAGAATTCTATTTATATTTTTCTTATCAATTTTTACTTCTTTTAATCTACGTTTGGCTATAGCCACATATTCAGGACTGCTATCTATGCCTATAAACTTTCTACCAAGATTTTTGGCGGCAACGGCAGTGGTACCACTACCAACAAAGGGGTCTAAAACTATAGAATTTTCAGAAAAGGTTGTGAGATTAATTATATGTTCGCAAATAGACAACGGCTTAACTGTTTGATGAGTATTATAATCCCCTTTTTCTTTCTTTGTCGGCTTAGATATAAGAAATGCCCTATCTATTGTCTCGTGCATAGCATCCGTAGACATAACATTTGCCGGAAACATACTATCACCAACTCTAAAGGCAGTATTAACTAATCCCACCCTATGTTTAATCATATTATTTAAAAATGTTTCTTCCTGGGGTTTCTGCGCCATAACTATTGGTTCAAAACATGATTTTAATTGCGGAGTTTTCCAAAAATTTAATTTTTTCTTCAAGCTATCTTTTTCCTTATTATTAAATTTAGATTTATCAATAAAATGATTCAAACTCATGGCTTTTGCTTGATTTTGGGTATATAGCCATATAAAACAATCTCTAATTAAAAATCCGGCATCATCAACCGCGCTTGCCATTCGGTGATATAACCTTGGACTGGAAAATGAAAAAAAGAAACCGCCCGGTTTCAAAACATCAAAAATATTTTTAGATACTTCAAAATACCATGTATAAAATCTTTTCCCTTGCTCCTTATCCAATTTCATTCCAGAAGGCAAAGATTTAACAATATATTGATTACTTTTATCAGTAACAGTGTTATATTCCCACTTTTCATCCATTTTATCTAAAAAATATGGGGGGTCGGTTAAAACAATATCTACAGAATTTTTTTCTATAGTAGGGAGTAATTTTAAAGAATCTCCAAGTAAAATTTTATTGATATATTTTTTCATATTACTTATTAGGATTTTTTCCTTCAAATTCTTTGTATAAAATTTGGTATATTTTATATCTAACTTCTTTATCAAAATTTTTAACAAAATTGGGTTTAGCTAATTTTATAACCCTGCCTCTTTCGTCATAAACCCATCTGTTTCTATCGCCTCTATTACATTTTTGACATTGCGGAATAATATTACCGGCTATTAATTCTTTATTAGGGTCCATATGAGATTTCTCTAACTTTGTTTTAGTAGCAGGCCAATTAAAATTATACTCTATTTATTAATTTATCACAGCCGACTTTAAATATTTTATTCTAAACTTTCCAGAAAGGCAAATTTATTTTTTTGATTTTTTTAGACAAGATTTAATTACTCGAAACTCACCGGAATTAGGATACTTGTCTTTAAAATTTTTAACATCATCATATTCAACCCAAAAATCAGTGGATCCGCTTTCTCTTATTTTCCCATTATAAAGCCGTTGATATTTTTTGCCGAATACTAATTTTGTCTCCCTGTCCGAAAGAATATAGTAGTCAGCCCTACGATTTTTTAACCATGCATTAACATCAACATAAACGAAAAATAATTTAGGGTTAAAATCTTTTTTTAAAGATATTTTTTGCCTAAAATTCCTTTTATTAATTATTACATTGCAGAACCTATTATTACTCGCTTGACGAACCCATCTAGGTTCTCCATTTGGCGCCAATGTTGTAGTCGCTTTGGCATCAAACCTTATGAACTTATCCCCCAATTTTAACTCAATATCCCATCCCTTATTAGAACTACCGGCATAAACAAATTCGCCGCTATCAGAACAAAGCTGTACTTCATATTTTTCCAATAATCGTTTCAAAACCAATAATTCTCCTATAAATCCTCTATCAAAAGGTTTTCCGCACAAGCTTCGAAATTCCCAACAATCATCTAATACTTTCTTAATTAAATTTTTCCACTTTTTAAAATCCTGATTTTTCATAAATCTATTTTTTTCTATTAATTATCGTCGAATTAAAAATATTTAACTCCCATTCTGCAATTGATTGATTACCTTTCTTTTTTTCAATTTTTGATATTACCTTTTTATATTCATCTTTATTCATTTTTAGAAAACTAAGTTTATGCAATTCACGACCAAGCTTTTTAATAATGCTTGAATCTATTGGACAGTGCGGCGGTTCTTTTATATATTCACAAACCCACATATATTTAAGATATAGATTGACTAACTTTTGAGCCCGCCCAAAAGTGAAACCACTTCCAGCTAATTTCCCCGAAAATTTTTTATTCGCTTGGTTTTTAAAATCTTCAATAGTCTTAATATGGTTGTTACCTTTAATTTTTTGAGAATATTTAATAGATAATTTCCAAAGCTCGTCTCTTAGGTATTTTTTTATGGGTTCTCTATTAATTTTATTATTTTTATAAAAAGGAATTTTACGCGCCATTCCAAGCGATGCGATAAAACAAAGCGAACATATTTCCCGATGCATAAATTCTTTTTTTCTATTCTTAATATTCATAAATTTTTATAAAACATCTTTCAATTCTACTGCGTCGTCTTCATCGAGGCCATATTGCTCCATAACTTCTTTAACGTGTTCTGCTTCATCTTTGTCTAATGTATAGCTTTCCATCAACTCTTTAATTTCGTCGTCAGTTTCTTCGTCTTCGTCTTCATCTTCATCTTTTTCATCTGTATTATCAAATAATAACTCGGTCATAAATTTATTTTATCACAAACATAACGAGCTGCCTGTCTGCCGTGCGGCAACTTAAAAATCCGGCAAAGCGAAGGTTTTTTCTCTTATCCGAAACCCGCGCAGCCGCGTTGGCAGGGTCCGTTCGTTATCTATAATTAAACCGAGCGGCAACGCGGCGAACGCAAGTGAGCGAGTCGCTGGACGAGCGAAACGGGTTGAGGGAAGAGAAAAATCTTGAGCGAAAAATTATTTCACAAAATATTTTTTCTTAATTTCTTCCTCAATTATCGTTTGCGCTTCATTGGCGGATTTTTTGGCGAATTTCGCCATTTCTTCCAATTTTTGAACTTCCATTTGCGCCAAATCTTTAATCCGAGCCACTAATGTTTCTTTAACATTAAGCGCCGGGTCGTCCAGCACTTCTTCCAAAAGCACAGCCAAAATATAGCCGATTTTCGGGCCTGGTTCAATTCCAACTTCCCGCATTATGTCTTCGCCGCTTACCTTTAACATTTTAACGCTGACCGGGTCATTCATCACTTTTTCAATCCGGAATTTCAAATGCCGAAGCCGATAAGGAACCGCCTTCGCCACTCCGGAACCAATCCGGTCCGCTTCACGAACTTGAAAAAGAGCTTCCAAATTTTCTTTTCCCACTCTCCGCACCAGCCGCCGCGCTCCGGCATCCGTAACTATTTCCGGGTCATAAACAAACATATGCTCCCGCACCAAAAGAGCGGTTTTTTCAATCAGTTCTCTTGGAAAACGCAATCGGTCTAAAATTTTTAAAACTATTCTTTCACCGACCACTTGATGGCCGTAAAAAGTACAATCCGGGCCTTCTCCGCGCTTGGTTGCCGGCTTGCCGACATCGTGCAAAAGAGAAGACAGCCGAATCAATAAATCATAATTTTGCTTAGCGGCGTAATCCAACGCCCGGACATTATGTTCAAACACAGTGTAAATATGATGCTTATTCTGTCCCATTCCCACCCCTTCTTCCAATTCCGGAATTACATATTTTAACAATCCCAGCTCCTGCATTTTTCTTACGCCGTCAGCCCCGCCCTGCGGGGCCATTAACATCTTGGAAAATTCATCCCGAATCCGCTCTTTAGAAATAAATTCCAAAAGTCCTGCATGTTTTTTAATTGCCACTTCTGTTTTTTCTTCAATTCTAAATTCTAACTGCGACATAAACCGCACCGCCCTCATTAAACGGAGCGCGTCTTCCTGAAACCGCTCTTCCGGATTGCCAACCGCGCGGATTATTTTATTTTTTAAATCCTCCTGACCATCAAAAGGGTCAACAACATTAACTTTTAACTTTTCACTTTTAACTTTTAACTCTAATGCCATGGCGTTCACCGTAAAATCGCGGCGGCTCAAATCCTCCTCAAGCGTTTTCGCGAATTTAATTTCGTCCGGATGGCGCTTGTCGGTATATTTTCCTTCTAATCTATAAGACGTAACTTCCACGATTTTTAATGTCGGGTCTTCGCTGCGGGTCTTTACGCCGACAGTGCCGAATTGATTTTCATAAACGGTAGCCGGCTCGGCCGCCGTAGCTCCAGCGAAGGCGGCAAATAATTTCTGAATTTCCTCCGGCTTGGCATTAGTAGTAATATCCCAATCCTTTGGCTCTTTATCTAATAAAAAATCGCGGACACAACCGCCCACCAAATACGCCTCAAAACCGGCTTTTTCCAAAACCGAACCGATTTCCAAAATTTCCTTTTTTTCTAATTTTTCCATTGAAATCTCTTTATATATTATCTTTTAAATTTGGAAACTTTTCCATAATAAACATTATAATCCAAACTCCGATACTTGACAAGGTAAATCTTATATGCTATAATACTTATAGTACAAGGAGGAGTTATGAAGAAAAAGATTATGCTGTTAAAACCGATACGCACAGACACAGAGGGAAAGTCGCTGGTCAGGTTTTACTGCGCTGGAGGTGATAAGCGGGAAGGAACCTTCTGGAGAGGGACTTTTATGGCTATGCTTTACCGTAAAGGCAACCGCTGGTTTCCAGACGAAAAAAAATGGCCGAAAGAAATAAAGCAACCAAAAAAAGGGTTTCTCATCCAAAGCTTGCTTTCTCCGCGTGAATCCTTACCAAGACGACTGGGCGTTCCGACTTAACGGAACGCCTTTTGTTTTCTAATAAAAAACCGGCTTGATTAGTGACGGGATTGCACCCTAAGATATCTGTGCCTACCAACTTGCAATAGAATGCCAACACTTAAATTTATATTCTTATCCAAATTATTTTGTTTTTCTCCGTTAATTTTTACTCCGCCCTGCTTAACCAACCGCCGCGCCTCGCTTTTACTGGGCGCCATTTTTGTTTGAACCAATAAATCAACCAATAACAAACTTTTAACTTTAAACTTTAAACTTTTAACTTCTGTCGGCGTCTCTTTTCTGGAAACCACCCGCGTAAATTCTTCTTCGGCTTTTTTAGCCGCCGATTTCCCGTGATACATTCCAACGATTGTTTTTGCCAATTCCAATTTCGCCCTCCGGGGGTCTTTTGCCGTTCGCGCCGCAAATTTTTCTGCCGGCAAATCCGTCAACAATTCCGCGTACTTTACCATCAGCGCGTCCGGAATGGACATAATTTTTCCGAACATCGTTTCCGGCTTTTCGGCAAGGCCGATATAATTGCCATAACTCTTGCTCATTTTTTGGACGCCATCCGTTCCTTCCAAAAGCGGCATAGTAACAATATCCTGCTCTTTCATTCCGTATTTTCTTTGCAGACGCCTGCCCATCAGCAAATTAAACTTCTGGTCATTGCCGCCGATTTCCACATCCGATTTCACCGCCACCGAATCATATCCCTGCAAAATCGGATAAAGCGCTTCCAGCATGGTAACTTCCTGACCAGCCCTGATTCTTTTCTGAAAATCCTCCCGCTCCAGCACTCTTTCCATAGACATCTTGGATGCCAATTCCAAAATTAATTCCTGATTCTTGCCAAACCACTCGCTATTATGGCGAATTTCCGCTTTTTTAACATCTAAAACCTTGCCCGCCTGATTCAGGTAGGTCTTAAAATTATTTTTAATCTCTTTATCGGAAAGCGGCGACCGGGTTTTATCGCGTCCGGAAGGGTCGCCAATTTTAGCCGTAAAATCGCCGATAATCAAAATCGCTTTGTGGCCGGCATCCTGAAACTGCCGGAGTTTCCGAAGCAGAACCGTATGCCCCAAATGTAAATCCGGCGCCGTCGGGTCAATGCCGAATTTAACACGCAATTTTCTTGCCCTGAGCATAGTCGAAGGACTGCCGCGAAGGGCCTGCTCCAAATGCTCTTTTTCAATCACTTCCGCCGCGCCGCGGGTTAGTAAATTATTTTTTACCATTATTATTTCTTCCCTTAAGCACTTCATCCACCAATCCGTATTCTTTCGCTTCTTTAGCGGTCAACCAAAAATCCCTGTCCGTATCCTTTTCAATTTTAGAAAGCGGCTGGCCGGTATGCTTGGCAAGGATTTGATTAAGCTGTTCTTTCATTCTTACAACATGCTTGGCGGTAATTTCAATTTCCACCGCCTGCCCCTCGACGGCGCTCATCACTTGGTGCAAAAGCACTTCGGAATTCGGCAAAGCCACCCGTTTCCCGTCTTTGCCGGCCGCCAAAAGCACGGCGGCCATAGATGCGGCAATGCCGACGCAAATAGTGGAAACATCCGGCTTAATGTACTGCATCGTATCGTAAATCGCCAAACCGGCAGTTACCGAACCGCCCGGAGAATTAATATAAAGTTTAATATCCTTATTGGCGTCCTCGTGCTCTAAAAATAAAAGCTGGGCAACAACCGTATTCGCCACTCCGTCATTTATCGGACCGGCCAAAAAAATAATCCGTTCTTTAAGCAGACGGGAATAAATATCATAAGCTCGTTCGCCCATTGAGGTTTTTTCAATAACTGTTGGTATTAAATAATCGTTGTATTCCATAAATTTATTTTAACCCTTCTAAATACTCAAACACCTTCCTATTTTTAACTACCCCATAAGTATAATCATAAATTTTCTGCTGGTCAATGTTTTGGCTATTGCCCAAACCGGCATTAGCTAAAAATTTGCTGGTTTCGGCCTCTATCTCTTCCTGGCTCGGCTCTAATTTCTCGTCCTTGGCAAGCTGATACAAAACTAGATTACCGGCGACGCTGTTTCGAGCTTTCGCTTCCATCATTTTTCTTGATTCTTCATCTTTTGGCTCGGCGCCGGAAAATGATTGGTATTCCGCAAGCATATTGCCTAAGGTCTTATCCGTCATAATTTTGGGGATTTCCATTTTGGAATTGGTAATTATTTTTTCCAATATCACTAACCGGATTCTTTCTTTTTCTTTTTCTTCCAGTTCTTTTTTTAATCCTTCCCTTACGCTATTTTTAAAATCTTCCGCTTTTTCAAATTTCCCTAAATTTTTCACGAATTCATCGGTCAATTCCGGCAGCTGCCTGTCAAAAACTTCCTGAACCGTTGCTTTAAAATCCACTTCTTGCCCGCGTAAGTCCTCTTTCCAATAATCTTCCGGAAAACTCAATGAAAATTCCAAATTGTCTCCTTCTTTACGCTCTTCAATTTTTTCTTCAAAACCCGCAATAAATTTTCCCTGTCCCAATATAAACTGGTCATTTTTTTCCGTTAATCCTTCTGCGGCTTTTCCTTTTACGGTTCCGGAAAATTGAACTTTAACCGCGTCTCCCTTGCGCGCTTCTCTATTTACCCGCACCAATTTAGCCCTGGAATTAAGCACCCAATCAATAGTTTTTTGGATATCCCCATCTTTAACTTCCATAACTTTTTTATTTTTCAATTCTTCTCTGGCGATTTTTTTATAATCGCCCAGTTTCACTTCCGGAAAAACCGTCAAGGTTAATTTATATTTCAAACCCAGATTGGCTTGAGGGTTGGTCTCCGTTATCTCCACTTTCGGCTGGGCAATCAGCTGCCAATTATTATCTTCAGTAATCTCTTGCAGATTATCCCGCACCGTTTTGTCAGCCGCTTCTTCAAAGACCTTTTCTTTATCCACGGATTTTTCCGCCATTTCTTTCGGCGCAGTTCCCGGCCGAAAACCTTTTAAATGAACACTTTGAAGCGCCGCGTCATAAACCGGCTGATAATATTCCAAAAATTCCTTATGTTCTAAAACCACTTCTGCTTCTATTATTGAATCCGGCAATTTTTTGAATGAGTATTTCATCCCGTTAGAGACGGGTCATCTTTAAGATGTCCCGTAGCTTAACCGATTAAGCGGTTTACGACGATTAGCTATTAAAATCTTTGTATACTTAGTAATCATAGTTTAGTTGTCTCTAACGGGATTTCATTTAGTTTTTAGAAAAATATCTAAAAGCTAATTCTTCTCCTAATTTTTTAATTTTCTTATCTAATGTCTCGTCATCTTTCGGAAGTTTAGCGAATAATTCGTCAACTTCTTCATTTAAGGAAACAACAGCTTTATTTTTACCATCCATTTTTTCCTGTAATTCTGTAAATTCTTTCCAGCCCTCATCTGTTTCCGGCAGATTTTTAAATTTCTTATCGTACTCCGATTTTAACTCCGCTAATTCCTTTTCAAGCTGTTTAATGCCCGTATCTAAAATTTCAACCCTATTCAATATCGCGTCATTTAAATCTAATTCAGCATCATCTCCGTGTAAAATCTCTCCTTGCTTTTTTAAAAATTCTTCGTAAAAACCCTCTCTAAAACCTTCTTTCATAAAATTTATAAAAACGGCACCAATAACAAAGCCACAATATTTATGACCTTAATAAGCGGATTGATTGCCGGGCCGGCAGTGTCTTTGTAGGGGTCGCCAACCGTATCGCCGGTTATCGCGGCTTTATGGGCTTCCGAACCCTTGCCGCCAAAATTGCCGGCTTCAATATATTTCTTCGCGTTATCCCAAGCCGCTCCGCCGGTAGTCATGGAAATCGCCAAAAATAATCCGGAAACAATCGTTCCGATTAAAAATCCGCCGAGGGTCTTGGCGCCAAACACCAAACCGACAAAAAGAACCGCGACAATTGGAATCAGCGCCGGAATTATCATTTCTTTCAAAGCGGCTTTGGTAACGATATCCACGGTCCGGCCGTAATCCGGCTTGGATTTATATTCCATAATTCCCGGATTTTCCCTGAACTGCCGGCGCACTTCTTCCACCACCGCTCCGGCTGTCCTTCCGACGGCCTTCATCGCAATAGAAGAAAAAAGATAGGGAATAGCGGCGCCAAGCAACAAGCCAACCAGCACTTCCGGGCTTTGAAGCTCAAAAACCGTGCTTTTGGCAAGATTAGACAAATCAGCAATATAACCGGCGAACAAAACCAGCGCCGCCAAGCCCGCGGACGCAATCGCGTATCCCTTGGTAATCGCTTTGGTAGTATTGCCAACAGCGTCCAACGCATCGGTAATTTGCCGGACATTATCCGGAGCGCCGCTCATTTCCGCGATGCCGCCGGCATTATCGGTAACCGGCCCGAAAGAGTCAATAGCCACGATAATTCCCGCTACCGAAAGCATAGAAGTCGCCGCCAAAGCAACACCATAAAGTCCAGCCAAATAAAAACTTGCCAAGATGGCGCCGGCCACCGCTAAAATCGGCAAAAAAGTTGATTCCATTCCCACGGACAATCCCATAATGATATTGGTGCCGTGACCGGAATTGGACGCTTCGGCAATGGATTTTACCGGACGATATTTTTTCGCCGTGTAATAATCGGTTATCACCACCATCAGCGCCGTTACCGCCAATCCAATTAAAGAACTTAAATAAAAATTAAAATATCCTTCTCCTAAGAAAAACCGGGTGGCTGGATAAAAAAGTAAAGCCGAAGCAACCAAAGAAACAGCTAATCCTTTATATAAAGCGCCCATGATAGTTCCATTTTTTCCGACTTTTACAAAATAAACTCCGATTAAAGAAGCTATAATTGCCAAACCGCCCAAAACCATCGGAAAAATTACCAGCGGGCTGGAAATATTTTTATCAACAAAAAATCCCAGCAGCATTGCCGCTATAATAGTAACTACATAGGTCTCAAAAAGATCCGCGGCCATGCCGGCGCAATCGCCGACATTATCGCCGACATTATCCGCGATTACTCCGGGATTGCGCGGGTCGTCTTCTGGAATGCCGGCTTCCACCTTGCCAACCAAATCCGTGCCCACATCGGCGGCTTTGGTATAAATCCCTCCGCCCAAACGGGCGAAGATTGATATTAAACTGGCGCCAAAACCCAAACTAACCAAAGCGGAAATATCTTTGGTAAATAAATAAAATCCGGCTAAAGACAATAATCCCAGCGCCACCACCAAGAATCCTGTTACCGAACCGGATAAAAAAGCTAAAGATAAGGCCTCGTTTAATCCCCTGCTGGCCGCTTCGGCTGTTTTGGAATTAGCCCTGACTGCCACATTCATTCCGATGTATCCGGCAAGCGCGGAAGCCGCCGCGCCGACTATGAATCCGAGCGCGGAAAATTTTCCCAAAAAATAAAAAATTAAGACCGCTAAAACCGCGGCTACCCAAAAAACGCTTCTGTATTGGCGGTTCAAATACGCGGCCGAACCGTCTTGAATCGCCTGCGAAATTTCCGTCATTTTCTGATTGCCGTTCGGCTGTTTTTTCAACCAAAACATCACGTAAACGCTGTACAATATCGCCAAAGCAATCGGAAAAAATATCAATAAATAATGCATAAAAAATTAAATTATTCTTTTGCTTCGCCCTTTTTGTCTTCTTTCCCGACATCCTTCAATTCAGCCGCAGCTTCTTCGTTTTCTGCAATTGCGGCCACGCCCCCTTCCTGCACTTCATCCGGATTAACCTGAGAACGGACGTCAATTTTCCAACTGGTAAGTTTCGCCGCCAAACGGACATTTTGTCCGCCCTTTCCTATCGCCAAACTTAACTGGTCGTCGGGCACAAAAACTTTTGCTTCCCGGCGAGGAGAAATTTCCACCTTGGTTACTTTGGCCGGAGATAAAGAATTCGCTATAAACTTAGCCGAATCTTCGGACCATTCAATAATATCAATTTTTTCGCCTGCCAATTCATTGCTGACCGCCATTACGCGAGTGCCGCGCTGACCAACGCAGGAACCAACCGGGTCTATGCCTTCCGCGTTGGAAATCACCGCAATTTTCGTCCGGCTACCCGGTTCGCGGGCAATGCTTTTAATTTCCACCGTGCCATCGGCTATTTCCGGAACTTCCAGTTCAAAAAGCTGGCTGATAAATTTCGGATGGGAACGGGAAAGAATGACTCCGGGGAGCCGCGATTCTTCCTGCACCGCCAAAACATAAAAACGCATCCGGCTATTGGCGGAATAACGCTCTCCGGGTATAGATTCGTTTTGAAATAAAATGCCGGTGGCGCGCCCTAAATCAACATAGACATTCCCTCTGTCAAACCTCTGTATAACGCCGCTGACAATTTCTCCTTCTTTATTTTTATATTCATCTAAAATTGAATTTCTTTCCGCTTCACGTAATCGCTGGAGAATAACCTGCTTGGCTGTCTGGGCCGCTATCCTGCCGAAATCATCATGAACCTCCAAAGGAAAAACCAATTCTTCCCCCAGCTGGGCGTCCGGCTTAATCGTTTTTGCTTCTTCCAAAAAGATATGCCGGTCCGGATTATAGCGCGGTAATAAACCCTCTTCTTCTGCCAAAAATTCTTTAGTTATAACTTGTTTCTCTCCTTTATCCTCCATAGCTTTAGCGTCGGAGGATTCCTCAACAATCCGCACCGTAGTATCGTCAACAACGGTTTTTACTTTCCAAAATTTAAGGGCGCCGGTTTTAAGGTCCAGTTTGGCTTTCGTTATTTCTCCTTTTTTGCAGTATTCCTTTTTATAGGCGGCGGCCAGCGAAATTTCCATCGCTTCCAGCACTTTTGCCGGATCCAGGCCTTTTTCTTGGGAAATTTGCTCTACTGCTTTTTTTAGTTCTTTTAGATTCAACATTTTTTAACCGATTCTAACCTACAAATTATTATCCAAATCTACAAAGTTAGTTTGGATGTGGCTATTTGTAAGCCATTCGCATACAGTTTGTAGATTCGGATGTTGTTTGTGGGTTTGGATCGCTATTTAAACAAATGCCCGCTCTCCGGCGGACATCAATCATTATTACCAGTATATAGGAACAAAATAAATTTGTCAAGAGTAAAAAATATAAAACCGTCCCGCAACGCGAGACGGCTGAATATCCTCAAACTCCCAATTTAAATCTTATCAATTCCCAGAGCATCGCCAATGGCGCCCAATAAGGAACAAAATCTATCCTTGCCTCACACTTGCCGCAGATTAAATATTGTTTATGAATAAATCCATGCGGATAATCATAGGTAATTTCCCCGCAATCCCAGCAATAAAAAACATAAAACGCTATTTCTCCAGACCAACCCTCTTTCTGAAATTTACCGGCGAAAATCTTTTTATTTAAAATATGGATTTGAAATTCCTGCCACAAAGAAAGATTTTCCGCCTTTTGCTCCAACACTCTTTCAATCTCTTGGTCAACTCGGCCCACTGCGACCTCCTATCTATATTTTACACTAAACTCTGATTTTAAATTTACAAGAAATATCTTTGAAAAGCAAGTAGTTGTAAAAAAACCGCCGTAACCTGGCGGTTTCATTCTAAATTAATTTTCTCTGCCAACCAGCGCGAAACCGGCTCAAAATTTTCCGTAATCACTACGCCACCCATGCAATTTTTTAATTTTTCTGCTTCAACTTCATTATTGGTAATGCCAAAACGATTTTCTTTAAGATATCCCAATTTAGCGTCACTGCCGGAATCGCCAACCGCCAAAATTCTTCTATACGAAACACTAAAACTTTCAGAGAAACGCCGAGAGTATGCGCCTTTATTGCTCGGAAAAACAAGATATTCCGTATTAAGCCCCTTCACTAAGCCAATGGAGTCAATGATTAACTTTCCGGCGTAAATACGGCTTACCAAATGAAGCGCGTCATTGGATTTAAGCGCCGCCTCAATAAACTGCGCAACCCCATAAGAAATAATTGCGACTGGAATATGGCGGCATTTCAGCCATTTCAAACATTCTACAACGCCGTTTCTCAACCTTACCAAATGCATAACTTCTTCAATTTTTGAAATGCTAAGGCCGGCCCTAACATATAAATCAACCGTCTCAAAAAACCAGCTACTTTCTTCATTTTTTGTTAATAATCCGGCATGAGCTTTTTTTATATATTTATCACGCATCAATTTAAGCTGGACCATATGTTCTTCCGGCATTGCCCTATCAATCACGTCAAAAAGCGATACTAAATTTTTAGAAGTTAATGTGCCATCAAAATCAAATACCACGACCCATTTTGGTTTATTCACCTAAACCCCCGTATCAAAGAACAACTATGATTATATTATACCAAAAAACAAATTTTTGTCAAAATCTTACCGAACTTCTACTACCTGGTCAAAACTGCTCGTCCCTTCCAGATTTTCACAAGATAGCGTGTAAGCGGTGGTAGTTTTTGGCGAAACACGGATTGAACCGAAAGTTGCTTTTTTAATATCCACTGTTGGAGCAATGGAACAGCTGTTGGCAAATTGGCATTTCCAGCTCAAAATAGATTGCCGTTCAAAAACCGAGCTTTTATCAAGAACATTCGGCAAAGCAGAAAATTCGCAAACCGGCAATTCCGCGACTTGAAGCGTTACACTTTTTTCCGTTGTTCCCAATTTTCCCCTGCAAGTAATCGTATAGGTTAAAGTCCGTTTTGACGAAGCGAAAAATTTTTGCGAACCGCCTATGGATTTTTCTCCGTCCCAGGCGTCCGAAGCGGAACAAGAATCCGCGTTTTTAACATTCCACGACAAAACATATTCCGACGGCGCGCCTAATTTCACCTGTCCATTTTCCGACCCGTTAATGCGAAAATCAATTACCGGCGCCGAATCCGGCGGAGGCGGCTCGGTAACCGCTATATTTACATAAGCGATGTTGGAAATTTTTCCGTTATTTTGAACTAACCGCAAAACCTTATATTGATACACGCCCGGCTTGTCATAAAAAGTCGCTTCTCCTAAATAAAGAGCGCAGTCCTTTGGGGATTCCGGGTCAAAAGTTACGCCGCTGAATACCGGCTCTTTGTTAAGAGCAGAATTCCATTCACAGCTTCCGCCCGAAGACATCAACCGTGTCCATTTTCCGGTTTCATCTCGAGACGCGATTTTATCCCCACTTATGTCATATCCGGCGCTAATCCAAAGCTTTATCGGTTTGCCCTGAACGACCCTGACGCTCCGGCTAAAATTTTTTCCGTCCGCGCTGATACTCGCTTCGGCAACCGGCAAAGCAACCGGCGCTTTAGTTCCGCCGACTAAATTAACCGTTACTTCGTCGCCGCCGACTCCCGGACAATACATTTTATAAGTATAAGTTCCGGCCTTACTTTCCGAACGCTGTTCCGCGCCGGCGCTTCTTTTAATGCCAAGCCAGGAACCGTATGCCAAACAATACTTGTCCAAATTCCAGGACAAATTAAACGACGCCGGCGCTCCCATTGTCAAAGGCCCGTCTTGGCCGTTAATTTTAAGGTCTAATTTCAATTCTTCTTTTGGCGCCGGAATCGCTACCGACTCTTCCATCGGCGGAGGTTCTATAAATTCCGGCTCCTTAATTTCCGGAGCAGTTCCGCCGGGCGTTATCGCTGGAACTACTTTTAAAGTCGCGGAATGTTGCGCCGTTCCCGTATCAGATTTTCCTTCCGCGGTTATTGTGTATAAAGTGGTAGTCCTCGGAGAAACTTTTTTAGACCCGCTGGCTTCCACCCGGCCGATACCCTGATTGATAGATAATGAAGTTGAATTTCCGCTGGTCCAACTCAAGGTCGCGCTTTCGCCTTCTTTAATTACCGCCGGTTCAACTTTAATATTTACCGATGGTTTTGGCGGAATAAGCACAGTCAGAGGAATAGTTTTACTAACCGATTTTTGTTCCGGAAATTCTCCGGAAGCGGTAATCGTGTACGAAGTGGAAAATGTCGGCTTATCATATATGTCTCCGATAGATTTAAAATTACTGCCTATTATCTGATTGCCTTCATTGATGGAAATTCCGTAACCATCTTTAATATCCCAGCTTAATTTCACGCTTTCTCCCCGGGTAATCGTTGCGGGAGTTATTTCAAATTCATTTATATGCGGGTTACGAATGTCGCCTATGTAAACCTCGGCGCTTTTCTTTATTGTTTTAATATCCAAAGATTGCCTATTATCTGTAATACCGGTACATTCAAATTCAAAAGTGTAAATTTTACGCGGAGCATAATCATACCTAAATGACCCCCGTAAAGATTGTTCGCTAAAATTTCCAAAAAATTTTCCTAATGATTCATTGCCCGGCGCTTTGCCGGAAATCGCGCACTGTTCCTCAAAATTAGCTATATTATAATTATTCAATGACCAATCAAGCTGAATACCCTCTCCTCGCGGCACTAATATTTTTTTGGCGGTCAGAGCCATTGCGCTGTCTAACGACGGACAATATGTCCAAAGATGATATTCCTCAAGACGGCAAGGGGTATAAGTGTACACCTCAAATTGAACAGTTTCTGTGTTTTTAGAGTGCGCATAATTATTGCATTCTTGTTTTGATACCCCTGGAGTTGCAATATCTTTACGCACTAAATACCGATTACCGATACATTGGGGCGGCGGATTTCCTCGTAGTTCATCGTTATAAGGATCGCTCGGAAGAGAAATAATCGCCCAAACCATTAATGGCGTTAATATGCCTATTAAATTTAAAAAAATGTATTTTTTTTCCATCAACTTTATTTTACTACAAAACAAATTGAAAAAGAAAACCCTTCTTTTAGGAAGGGCGACGGCTAGAAAACTCTTTAGGTATATAAGATTTTAATATTGCTTTTTGTCTCTTGGAAAATCTTTCCCAAATAAGTTTTTCTAAACATTGAACATCTTCCTCGCCAACTTGATTCATAACAACATGAATAACTTCGTGAAGTAAGGTGGAGCTCATTTCTTCTTTATCAAAGTTTTTGCGAGGATCAGCGCTTATATAAATATGGTCTTTTTTATCTAAATATCCGTACAAAAATCTCTTATGAGGTTTTCCTTTAGTATCCGGGTCAAGTAATTTCTCTACTTTGTGTATACATCTTATCTGTCTTTTATTATTCAAAAATTTAATAATTAGCTGAAAAAAATAATTTATCAGCCTCGGGTCGGCAGATTTTCCAAATTTTCTTTGCTCCATTTTTCTCCGTATATTCAATTTTCAAAGTTTTTATAAATATAACTCAGGTGAATTTTATTTTCAACCCAACGAAAATATTTAGTAATGCTGAATAAATTATCAAGAAAATGAAAAGCCCCGTCTTGCAATTGCAAGACGGGGCTTTGTTATCATTCGGGCCGGGTTTTTAAAACCAAAAACGCAGTCCGGCCTTCAGCGCGATACTGCCGGATGGCGGCTCGTGCACATCCAGCCACATGCCTCCGAGTACCGCTTCGCCGATAAGCTGGACATTTCCGGTCTGGGATGTAGCGTAGTCAAGGCCGAAAGCAATTTTGCCGTTGCCTCCGACTGAAGTGCCGCGCCAGCGAATCACACTCGGCCCAAATCCTCCATAAACATGCTTTCCAAAGAAAGCTTTTTTTGGAGGAGGGCTCCAGTATCCCAACAGAAATGTTCCGTTAACGGCTGTTCCCAGCCCGATGCCGTTCCGATGATATTTAAGATTATCCACCGAAACACCTAAACCAACCCTGCTCGGACGATAAAAACCGTCAACCGTCCAGACGCTCTCCGTATCGTTCAGTCCCCAGCTTCCGCTCACGGAATACTTCTCGGCATAAACAAAATTGCCCGCGCCGAAAACCAACAACAGCAACATCCCCGCAATCATTCTTTTCATTTCTATTCTCCTCTTTGTCCTCCATAGCCTTAGCGACGGAGGATTGCCTTTTCTTTTTTCAAACTGCAACCTTAATTAATATAATATCATACTATAATAAACTTGTCAAATGTTTTCGTAGTGATTTATATTTGGTTTGTTGCGCGAATCCAAAGTTATCGCCACCAAATCAATCCGCCATCCTTTTTTATCATTTACTAATTTGAGATTTTTATTGGCATATAAATAAGAAGTTCTTTGTAATTTTATCAGTTTTGCCTTTGTTAAATTGTCTTCCGGTTTTAGTGCAGCAAGATAATTCGGCAATTCTTGAATTGCCGAATTATCTTGCTGTATTGCTTGCCCTGAGCCGCGTCGAAGGGTTTTTACTTCTACGAATACTAAAGTTCCGTCCGGCGCCTGTGAAACAATATCCAACTCGCCCCACGGCCTCCTAAAATTCCGTTCAATAACAGTAAATCCTTTATTAATAAGGTATTCGCAGGCAATATCCTCGCCAATTCTGCCGGTTTCTGATTTTTTAAACATTTTTAAAATATAACCTCAAAATAAATCTTTTACAAATAAAAATGTTTCACGGCCAACAAATTTCAAAAATTATTCCTATTCTAAACACAATGTTTTACACTTTAAGCGTAAAACATTGAAATTGCTTTGTTCGTAATTTATAAAAAATGTTGGTTGTTTTACAAACAATAAAACAAAATGTTTCACGTAACTGGGTCGTTAGCTATTTAAGCACAAGCCAGTAACCAATGTTTCACGCTTTAAGCGTGAAACATTTCCTGCGGACGAAAATCTCTGTACGAAAATGTTTCACGAATCACAACTTTGACTCTTTAAGCACAAATTCATAACCAATGTTTTACACTAATGTTTCACATCGTTTTTAATGTTTTGTCAAATTTTGAAATAAAAGACCAAAAATGCGGCAATTTATAGTAATTTTGCCGCATTCTGTCATATTGCCGATATTTCTAATCCATAAAAATAAGAGTCCACCGATAAACTGCTTCAAAATGAGGACGAAAAATAAAAACCGCCCTGCAAACCAGGCGGTCTTTTTTTTATGAGGATTGAATAAATTAAAATCCTAAATATCTTGCCACCGCTGCTGCTAATAAAAGATAGAATGGAAATGCGACTACACCGCGCTTGGTATCACCCTCACCAAAATAACTAATTACTCCTGTCACAGCACCAATTATAACTCCTGCACAAAACAGGACATTTGCCATGCTCAGCCCCCCCATTTAAAACGAACTACTTGCTATATGTTATTCCAATATCAGAAATAAGTCAAGCCCTTGTACTAGTCCATATGATAGTGTCCACTTTAATGCTTCAAAAAATAAGTGTAAAAAAAACCGCCCAGTATTTGCTGTGGCGGGTAATTCGTAAATTAAATTTATGCTTTTTCTATTGAATAAACTTCCGTAGTATACCATGAATAGTCCTTGTTCGAATATTTTAAAATCATATCAGCTTGAAGTTCAAGAAAAACAATTTTACAGCGATTAAAGTCCAGTGGTTGTTCGTCTCTAATAACAGTTCGTTTTCCTTTATTGTCTTCCGCTCCAAATCTATAAGTGGAATTTCTAGTTTTAACCACTAATGGGCTCTTGCTAGTTTTTAATTCTGAATCTAAATCTATTTGTGATTGAGTTTCCAGAGCATTTTTATCTTGCAAGAGTGGTAAAACTCTCTTGCCGTTTACCTTCACTTCTTGGGTTAAGGGAAGGATTAATTGGGCGTCTATTGTGCCGCGCACCGAAAGCATAAGCCGGAAACCAACGGCGATGCCGCGTATCTTAACCATCGTTCCTCGACCGGTCAAAGTAGTGCCCAAAACAGATGCGGGCGTATCTTTGGGAATGCAAGATCTTCCTTCACTGCCTAAACGAACTTCTCCTTTTTCCGAATTTATCACTTCCATCGTATATAATGTATTACAAGTTCTTACGGCCAAAACATCTCCTGCCTTTAGTTTATTCATGAAAAGCCAATCTAACCCATCTGATTTATCCAGTAAATCGCGTACCTGCGGATGAAGGCCGTCGTCCATTTTTTCCTCCTCTTCTGCTTGAAACGAACTACTTGCTATATGTTATTCCAATATCAGAAATAAGTCAATCGTAGAGCGGGTAACGGGAATCGAACCCGTGTTGCCTGATTGGCAACCAGGCGTAATGCCATTATACGATACCCGCATTCGGCAAGATAAAAATATAATATCAAAATCCGATTGGACTTGCAAACTTAATTTATCGGTTTTATATTTAAAAACAAGCTCTTTAACATTAAAAATGGGGGAACGCGATGAGTCCGGAAGAATTTTTTCGCGAACTTAAAAAAGAAAGCTCGGAATTGGTAAGTGAGTTGGCAAAAATAAAAGAAGGCCTGGATTTGCAAAATCTTTATCTTATCTACATTAACGAAAAAGAATCGGCTTGGGGATTTAGAAATCCAGTCGGCGAATCAGACCAGATGGCATCTTTTAAAAAACTGGCGGCGGTTTTATGCACGCTGTATAAATTTCTTAAAACCCATACCGGCCTTGATTACAATCCCGCAACCGGCGAAAAAAGAATTGTGGTTTTTTATCATGACGAGTATCAGGAAGTGGAATATGTCATTCATAATGCCCTGCTTGAAAGTTCGCTCCAATATAAAGGCGTCTTGGAAATTTTAGGCGCCGACGAAAAAACCGGAAAAGTGCTTTTGACTATTGATTCTAATTACCAAGAGGGGGTAAAAAATACTTTAAAACATCTCTTGCCCTGGGTAAAAGAAGTGCTGTTCAGCAACGATAAAAACGATAAAAATGAAACGATTGTCATAACTGAAAAAGCGGCGAAGAAAATTAAAGAAATTATGGATAACTCCAAATTTCCCCAGGATTGCGGCGTTCAATTCGGATTGAAAGCCGGCGGCTGTTCTGGAATGCAATACGAAATTAAAGCGGAAATGTCGCCAAAAGAAGATGACAAAGTTTTTGAAAAAATCTATAAATCTGACGGCGCTTCTCATACTGCAAGAATATTTATCAATCCGCCAAGTTTGAAATTCCTGGCCGGAAGCATTATTGATTATGGACTTGACCATAAACAGCATAATTTCACCGAGACCTTTCTCATTACTAATCCGAATGAAAAAGGTTCCTGCGGTTGCGGCCAATCTCCAAGTTTTTAAAATAAAACCGCTCTGCGTTAATCGAATGGGTGGTTTTTCATTTTGTGCCCTTACGCGGTCTTGAAATTGCCGTATGCAAGCAGTATAAGAAACCGAGTATATTTTACATATCTATTTTCTCCATCCCGCTACTCACTATTGTTTGCGGAAGCCCATCAAAAAATCTCTGAAACTGAATTGAGTTGTGTCTTGGTGGGCAGGGAGGGAGTTGAACCCTCATACCTTGCGGCATACGGTCCTAAGCCGTACGTGTCTATCCAGTTGCACCACCTGCCCGATAACTATAAAAATTATATCAATTTCGGCAGGATTTGACAACTATTTTAATTTATGCTATTTTGTGAATAGCAATCCCAAGGTAGTATTTGGGAAATTCACAAATAAAAAAGAGGGGGGGATGCAATGACGATAATAATCGCAATTGTAAGAGTAGCAATATTGATTGTAATAGCGGCAATATTGGTTGGTTTTGGACCGGAACTTCTTAAGAATTTCCTAAACAGTTTCATCAAAATTGTTCCTTTCGGTCATGCCGGAATCAGAACTTTTTTGGGGAAATATGACAAAAAACAGCAGGCCGGACCGATGCTGGTTTTGCCGATTATCCACAAATTGGAGATGGTTTCTCTTAAAATACCAAGGCGTTTTCCGTTTGTCGCCAATGTCCAAACCAAAGGAGGGGACTCTTTAACTATAAAGGGAGCATTGGAGGGTATAGTGGATTTTGACTTATTGGAAATTTATTATTTTGCTTCCAAAAATCCGGATTATGAAAGTATGGTTGTCAGCTCAATTATTACTTTGGCGGGCAATCTTGCCAGTCCGAGCACATTGGAAGAATTCTATAAAAAAAGAGAGGCCTGGTGGCTCGCACTTAATTCTCATGCCCGATTCAGCATTATGCCGCACATAAAAGCTGATACAAAAAGTGAAAATGCTTTGAGATATTATCATGAAAATAAAAAAGAAATAGTAGAGCTCCTTAAACATGAATTTGAGAATCAAAACGACCATTCGGAAATTGAAAAGCGTTACGGTCTGGATGTTGCGACCGTAGATGTAAACGAGGTCGTGTTTGCCATAGAAACCCAAAAAGCGATTAATCAAAAAAAGCAGGACGAAGCAAAAGAGCGCGCCTTTGAACACAAAATAAGGATAGCAACAGAGCTCCGCGATAAGTTGGGATTATCCGGAAGAGAATCTATAATTCACGCTGAGGTTACTTTAGGCCAGACAACCGAAAATAAAGTGTACAACGTTTCCGGATTGGAAGGCGTCATTAATATCAATACTGGAGGAGGAAAAGATGAGCAATGATAATTCAGGAATTCCACAGGAATTCATTGAAGATAAGCATTTGTTTTTAATTAGGAGTATTATTTTAGCGGTTTTGGTAGTGGGTTTGATTGGTTATAAGAATACTTTATTCAGTTCTTCGCAAAGCAAAAAGCCAAAAGAATCAGTGGCCGGTTTTGCAAGCAAAAGCCCCAAAGTTTTTGATTTGCCGTTTTGCGTGAATGCGCAGAACATTACCGTTACCGAAAAAGAACCGCAGTTTGTCGCTGTTTATAATGATTGCGCTCAGGCGGAAATCAGTTGGACTTCGGTTCAGAATTCTGAATTGAAAATTACCAAGCTCGGAACGGAAAAGTATTATGTCTATGACTGCGGGAAATTGGTTGGCATTTATTCCTCGGCTGATTTGACTCGCGCTCCCGGCAATACTCTTAGAATTGCCGGAGCTGAAGGAATAGTAAGATTAAGATTGGCAAAAACAGTTCCTTAATTTTATAAACAAAACAAAAACCCGACTTGGCGTTTCCAAGACGGGTTTTTTATTTCTCAAATAAATTATGCGGGAGAGATTATTTAATGAAGTTTTGAACTATACCCACTATGCTGTAAGCCAATAATCCGATTACTGTCGCGACAATCGCGTAAATAAGATTATTTTTGGCTTCCGTAAGTTTGCCTTCGTCTCCGGCAGAAGTCAGATAAAGATAAGCCGCATAAAAGTAATAAGCGACTAAGACCGCAAAAAAGAGCGCCCCTATCCAGCTTACTACATTTTTAATGATGTTATAGACCTGATTTACGTCTTGCACTTGTGTCTGCGGAACTCCGCCCGGAGGAGTAACCGCTAAAGCTACCGCCGGAAAATAGGTTAAGGCGGCAATAATTAGTTTTTTATTTAAGTTTTTCATTGTATTTTTTCATTCTGCGACCTTTTTAATAATAACATACTGCCCATTCATTTTACAATAGGCGATAAATTTGTCCATTATCCGGAAAGTATATCCTTAATAATAGAAGTTATGCCGGCGGAAAGAAGAAGCAGGGCGTATCCGATAACCGTATATAAAATAGTGCGCCTGGCGGTAATAATTTTTTGTTCATCGCCGGCGGCCGTTAAGATTTGAAAAGCGCCGATGAGTATCATCAGAGTTACAATCGGCGCGCCAAGAAATATAAGCCGGCTTATTATCGTATTGATAAGCTCGGCTAAATTATTGGTGCCCAATGGATTGGGGATTTTAATGGTTAGACCGTCACTGGTGCCGATAGTATTTTCTTTATCGGAGCTGGTTTTAATCGTGTTTTCGTTTCCGAAGCTTGTTGGCGAAGTTGATTTTTGTTCCGGAGCGATAGGGCTGCCGGTATTTTCCGGTTCTCTTAATAATTTTGGTGTATTTCCGTCTCCTATAAATTGGGCGAAAGTTAGCTGAAAATAAATAAAAACCGCGGAGATTGCCAGTCCGAATATTAAGATATTTTTATATTTTGATAATTTTTGAGTATACATTTATAAGCATTGAATTGCGTCCCACGGTAGAGCCGACGGCGAGCCGGTTAAAAGATGAAGAGCGGTTCCGATAATCACCCAGGCGCCGAGCATGATGGCGGTTCCGATAGCCGCGGCCCAAAGCGCGCTTTTACCAGTGCCGAGCCGCTGTTCCGAGCCACCTGAAGTCATTATAACAAATGCGCCGTAAGCAAAATATAGCCCGGCTAATGACGTTCCGATAATTATCGCGTACTGGATGACATTATTAAAAAGTTTCAGTAAATCGCAAATGGTGCAAGGATTGGACGCGCCCCGCAGGAGAGCGGTGGGGTCGCAATTCGGAATAACGCCTTGGGCAAAAGCAATTTTGACGTTAGCCAATAGCCAATAGCCGATAGCCAATAAATTTAATTTAATTTTTTTCATATATTATCGTCTGGCGCGCATCAATTCCGTTGCCTGCCGGTCGGCTTGATTAACCGCCTCGGCAACGCTTAATTGTCCGGTTACTGCTGAAACTATCATTTGGGAAAATATTTTTGCTATTTGTTCTTTGTCAATTTGCGGCCAGGAACGGGCGGAAAGCGCTTGTTTGGCAAAGACGCCGAGTTCCGGATGTTCGGCGTATTTTTGTATTAAAGCGCGGAGCGCCGGCGAGCGGCTGGAATGGGAAAGATAATTTTCCGCCGCGGTTTCGTTGGCGGTCAGGTAGAGTATCAAATCCCACGCCCAATCCGGATACTGGCTATTTTTGGTTACGGCTAATCCTTGATAATTAGGATAATTAACCGCTTTTTCGCTTTCCACCGGCTGGGGCATGGCGGCTGATTTGAAATTCAAAAAAGGATTTTTGGTTTTAATGTTTTCTTTTTGGCCGGCGTAAGCGAAAATCATTGCCGTATTGCCGCGGGCAAAACTGTCCAGCGAATTTTCAAAGTTTTCGTTCCAGGTGTAAAAATCGTCTTCGTTGGGATTGCTGAATTTGGCGTAAAAAGTTAAAGCGTCCCGCGCCGGAAATAATCCTTCCACCGAGTTGGCAAAAGTGGTTTGCTGGAAATCGTCGTCCGTCATTTTGGTTCCGGCTTGGAGCATAAGCAACGTCAGAAAATCCGAGGCATTGCCGATATTATTATTTGAACCGCCGATGGCCGCCGCCGCTTTTATAATTTTTCCGGAAGCGTCTTTTTGCCTTAATTTCGGAATCAAATTTTGGAAATCCAGCCAGTCCTTTGGGGCAACCGCTATTCCATTTTTATCAAAAGTGTCCTGATTGTAAAAAAGCGCCAATGTATCTATATATAGAGGCGCGGCGTAGATTATGCCGTCCGGCGCGAAATCCTGCTCTGCCACCACCGGAAAAAGTTCCTGAAAGGATTTAGGGGTCAGCTGTTCATTTTTAACCGGTATTAGCTTGTCAAAGTGTTTGGGCAGCCAGGAATTATTAAGCATCATTATGTCCGGACCTTTTCCGGCGGCCAGCGCGTTGACAAGAACTTTTTCGTAATCGTCGGGATTTAATTCTTCATAATTTACCCTTATGTTTGGGCGGAGAGCTTCGTAAGCGGACAAGTTTTCCTGAAAGACCGATTTATTGTCCGAGACGCCCCAAATTGTCAGCGTGATTTCCGGCGGTTTCTGTTCCTGAATGCGTATTCCGGGGATTACACCAAGCGCGATAAGCGCGATAATAATCAAAACAGCGCCGGCAACGCCAACGATAATAAGCTGGGAACGGGTTAGATTCATAATTGTATTATACAATTTTTATAAGCAAATTACTCCCGCCACTTTATCTCCGGCTTTGAGATTCATTATATGCACTCCCTGGGTGGCGCGGCCGGCGACTCTTACGCTTTCCAGTTTAGTCCTGATAATCTGTCCCTTGGCGGAAAGCGCCAGAATTTCTTGTTCTTGGTCAACTATTTTTACGGCTACTACCTGACCGGTTTTGGGAGTAACTTTGGCGGTTTTCACTCCGGAACCGCCCCGTCCCTGGGTTTTATATTGGGACAGCGTAGTTTGTTTTCCATAGCCGTTAGCCATAACAGTCAGAATTTTGGAATTCTGGCTTTCTTTGCCGATGATGATTAATCCGACAACCGAATCGTTCTTTTTCAACCGGATTCCCCTTACTCCGGAAGTGGCCCGGCCCATAGAACGGAGTACGGATTCTTTAAACCGGATTGCCTGGCCGAAAGAGGTGGAAAGCAAAACCTGGTCAGCGCCGGAAGACAAGAGAACGCTCTGCAGAGCATCATTCTTTTTCAGTTTAATGGCGATAATTCCGGTTCGGCGGACATTTTCAAAATCTTTCAGCGGCGTTTTTTTAATGATTCCCTGTTTGGTGAGCATTACCAGGAATCCTGGCAATGACTTTTTTTCGCCCGGATAAGTAATGACGGCGCTGATGGTTTCGTCGGTTGGGATTTCCAAAAAATTATGGATGGATTTTCCTTTGGCAATACGGCTGGCTTGCGGAATTTCATAGACCTTGGTTTGGAAAACCCGGCCGCGGTTGGTGAAAAATAAAATGTTGTCGTGAGTATTGGCGGACATGAAATAGCTTAAAAAATCTTCTTCGGCGACTTCCGAGCCGATAAGCCCCATTCCTCCGCGTTTTTGGGATTTAAAACTGGAAGGCGCCACCCGCTTGACCATTCCGGCCTGGGACATCGTGATAATGGTTTCTTCTTTCGGAATAAGGTCTTCTTCTTTAAATTCTTTCAGCCCGCCGGGAATAATTTTAGTCCTTCTCGGGTCCCCGTATTTTTCTTTTATTTCTTTCAGTTCGTCTTTGATTACTTTAAGAATTTTAGCCGCGCTTTTGAGGAGCGATTCCAATTCCGCGATTAATTTCTTTTTTTCTTTTAATTCTTCCTCTATTTTTTTTCTTTCCAGAGCGGCCAGAGTTTGCAGGCGCATTTCCAGAATGGCCGTCGTCTGGATGCCGCTTAATCCGAATTTAGACATTAAATTTTTATGGGCTTCTTCCTTATTTTCGGATTTTTTAATCGTGGCGATTACTTTGTCTATGTTACCGAGCGCTTTGTGCAGTCCTTCCAGAATGTGGGCGCGCTCTTCGGCTTTTTTCAGTTCAAATTCCGCTCTTCGCCTTACCACTTCTTTCCGGTGTTCAATGTAAGCGGCCAGAATATCTTTGACGGACATTACTTCGGGCTGAAGATTTTTGGTCAGGACTATCATATTAAGATGAAAATCTTTTTGCAGGTCGGTGAATTGGTAAAGCTGATTTAAGATTTTTTGCGGAGTGGCGTCCTGTTTAAGTTCTATATAGATTCTCATTCCTTCACGGTCGGACTCGTCGCGGATGTCGCGGATTCCCTGAATTCTTTTGTCGGTGATTAATTCGGCGATTTTTATAATCAGTTCCGCTTTGTTGACTTGATAGGGTATTTCGGTAATTTCTATGGAATACTGGCCTTTTTTCCTTTCGGTAATTTCCGCGACGGCCCGGATGGTAATGGAACCGCGGCCGGACGCGTATGCTTCTTTAATCGCTTTTTGGTCGTAAATTACGCCGCCGGTCGGAAAATCCGGACCTTGGATAAAATTCATTAAATCGTCGGCAACGGCTTTGGGATTATCTATAAGATGCGCGGTGGCGTCAATAATTTCCGACAGATTATGCGGAGGAATGTTGGTGGCCATTCCGACGGCAATGCCGACCGTGCCGTTTAAAAGCAGATTGGGTATTTTTGCGGGTAAAACTTTCGGCTCATTTTTGGTGGCGTCGTAATTCGACTGCCAATTCACCGTATCTTTTTCTATGTCGGTAAGCAGTTCTCCGGATATTTTTGCCAGGCGCGCTTCGGTATACCGGTAGGCCGCGGCGCTGTCCCCGTCTACGCTTCCGAAATTTCCCTGCCCGTCAATAAGCGGATAGCGCAGAGAAAAATCCTGCGCCATTCTCACTAAGGCATCATAAACGCTGGAATCGCCGTGAGGATGATAAGAGCCCAAAACCGAACCGATAACCGTGGCTGATTTTCTGAATTTAACATCATGAGTCAGGCCGTTTTCCCACATTGCCCAGAGGATTCTTCTTTGCACCGGCTTTAATCCGTCGCGCACATCCGGAAGCGCCCGGGATACGATAACCGACATTGCGTAATCAAGGTAGGATTCTTGTAATTCTTCCGTTATTTCCCTTTTTTCCACGCCGGCAATATTATTTTGTTTTGGCTGTTCTTTCATCCCTCACCCTTAAAGGATCGCGAAAACGCCGCAATGCCTTTGCGTTAATTGAAGACCTTTCGCCAAAATTGTTTCTGTAAAAAAATTCATATAATTTATAAATAATTTATCAATCTTTTAAGGGTGAGGGATTAGGGTAATTTTTTAGGCGATAAATTTTCTAAATCATTTAAAATAAAATTAATATCGGCGCTGTGGATAGTAATGGAATTTTTTTGCTTCGCGATTTTTTTCAGATAATCAAATAGTATGCTTAATTTTCCGGCTGATTTTTCGGATACGGCATAAAATCCGCTATTAAAGGTTTTAAGAAATCCCGGGCCGGCGATATCTTCCGGAGCCGCGTCCAGATTTTGAAAAGTTAAATTCACATAGGTTCCCCAGAGCATGATTACCAAAGCCATAGACACGGACGATAAAGCGAATAGCCAGCGTTTTTTGGCCGGCTCGTCTTTTTCGCGCAGTTTTAAGAAAAAATTTTGGATTTTTTGAAGCATATTTGTTTATATTTTCAGCACCGTTAATTTTGTCCCCCTTAATTCTTCCAGCTCTTTTTTCCTGATGGTTAATTTTTCCGACACTTCCGGTTTTTGCCCCATTTCTTCAGCCAATGATTTCCAGTCATTTCCTTCTCTCTTCAGGCCGGAGATTTTAAAAAAAGAAGCCACCGCGATTTTCGGACTTAGCTGTTTTAACACTTTGGCCGCCAACTCCTGCCCTATAAATGGTTTTCCTCCGGCCGGAATAAATATAATATCGGCGTCTTTCAGCTCTTCCATTGCTTCGGCGGGCAGTTCTTCGCTTAAATGACCCAAAAGCCCTACAGTGATATTTTCTACGGAAAATTTATAGGCAGTTTTTAAGAATTGCTCGGAGGACTCTTTTGGCAATCCGATGCCCCGGATGGTTATTCCTTGGACTTCATATTCTCCGGCCCCCGCTATTGTATTGCCGCTTTCTTCATTATTTTGCTTTAATGGCCAAGCGGCCAGAGTTTTTAACGTTAAATCAACCTTTCCCCGCGGAGGAGTCAGGCCGGTATTGGATTCAAACGGGTCTGTTAATAAAGTAAGGCCGCCTGTTTGGATTTTAAAGCAGCCCTCTCCGTACCAATTAATAACCATGCATATTGTATAATATCAAATTTCTATACAGCATTCAATAGTTGCAAATTTTTTGACGGCATATTATTATGTTTTAGATATGTTAAACAGCTTCAAGAAACCCGATTCTCCCGTTGCCCTGTTGGTTAAAAATTCTCCGGACTTAATGTCCATGATTAAAGAGGGCGATTTGGTAAACGGAAAATTATTAAAACGCGCGCCTCGCAAAGTTTATTTTGATTTAGGAAGATTCGGAACCGGCGTGATTTATGGGCTGGAATTTTCCAACGCCAGAGAGGTTTTAAAAAAATTAAAAGAAGGCGATGAGGTGTCGGCGAAAGTGGTGTCGGTTGAAAATGACGACGGCTATGTTGAATTGTCTTTGGCTGGCGCGGAAAAACAGAAATCCTGGCAAGTAATTAAAGAATTATGGGAGAAAGGCGAAGAATTGCCGGTTAAGATTACCGGCGCCAATGTCGGCGGGCTGATGGCGGAGGTGGAAGAATTAAAAGCGTTTTTGCCGGTTTCTCAGCTTTCCAACGAGCATTATCCGCGCGTTGACGACGGCAGCAAGGAAAAGATTTTGGAAGAATTGAAAAAATTTATCGGCCAAGAGCTCAAAGTAAAAATTTTGGACGTTAATCCGAGAACTTTCAAATTTATTTTATCCGAACGCGAGGTTACCAATCAGAATGTCAAGGAAAAACTTACCAAGTATAAGGCGGGCGATATTGTGGAAGGCATTGTCTCCGGCGTCGCGGATTTCGGCGCGTTCGTTAAATTTGCCGATGACCCGGAAATTGAGGGATTGGTGCACATTTCCGAACTGGACCATAAATTAGTTGAAAATCCCAAAGAAGTGGCTAATGTTAACGACCGTGTTAAAGCGAAAATTTTGGAAATTAACAATGACCGCGTTACTTTGTCTTTGAAGGCGCTGAAAGCCGACCCGTGGCTGAAGGTAGAAGAAAAATATAAAGCCGGAACTGAAATTAACGGCCGGGTGTCGCGATTCAATCCGTTCGGCGCTTTTGTGGCTTTGGATTCGGAAATTCAGGGCTTGATTCACGTTTCGGAATTCGGTAGCGTGGAAGAGATGGAGAAACAAATAAAGGAGGGGCAGAATTATAATTTTTATATTGAATTCGTAAAGCCGCAGGAAAAGAGGATTATTTTGAAGTTGAAGAAGTAGATTTGTTTTTGGATAGCTTTTAACTTTCTTCCGCCAACCAGTACTCGGCTTTAACAAATATTATTCGCTTACTCGGGGAACTCCTCCGGAATTCACCGCCAGCCGGCGGTTCAGTTCCGGTTTCCACTCCTCGTTCGCTTCATTTATTTGTAATAAAGCCTGCGTAAGTTGGCTACAAGAAAGTTAAAAGCTATTTTACGGCACATTTTTTTAATTTTAAAAGGTTGGAAGTTAGTTCGTGAGGTAAACCAATAGAGAAACGGATACTTGACAAGGTAAATCTTATATGCTATAATACATTTGTATCTAAGTTAAGGATACGACATCGTACTTTGAGAGGTGAACTATGGATTCCGCAAGGAGAAACAAACTGATTGTCCGCTGGTCGCTTCTGACTGCCGGGCTGATCGCGCTCTTTTGGGCCAGCTGGTATCTGGTGAACGGTTCAGTGCCGGTGGTGACGTCCATCAAGATGACTCCCAAGTGGACCGTGGCCTTGCCTTTTGGCATATCCCACTGGTGGGATGTGCTGATGGGGCCGATCTGGTCTACCATCCTGATTCTGTTCTTTACCAACGAGCAAATCAGAAGGAATGAAGATCTGGCCTTTGGACTGGTCTTTGGACTGGTCTATGGACTGGTGGTCTTTGAACTGGCCTATGGACTGGTGGTCTATGGACTGGTCTATGGACTGGTGGTCTGTGGACTGGTGGTCTGTGGACTGGCCTATGTACTGGCCTTTGGACTGGTGGTCTATGGACTGGTCTATGTACTGGTCTATGAACTGGTAAAGCTGATCCAAATCTTGGCCTTAAAGAACTTTTGGACCAAGATCAGCGATTGGCTTCTTGCCAGAAACTAAGCCGAAAATTCGGACTAAATCCGAAGTCGCAATGCGACTCGCAAGATTTTTTTGCGGGTCGTTTTTTTGTTTATTTTTGATATTAAATTAAAATATAATTCCCGCCCATCTTCATCTCTATCTCTATCTATATCTATATCTTAACGAGCGAAACATTTTTGTCTATTCCGAAGCGGTGTTTGAAAGAAATAAAAATCGAGCATAATTTGACATTTTTATAGCTTTGTTATATACTGTATACAGTTAAGGAGTTCCTGAATTGACAACATTATACGAGAGGAGGCGGATAGAAATGACAAAATCGGGGAAGTTTGACGATAAGGATTATCTTCAGCATCTTGGTTTGGGTTCGGAGGGCGGCCAGTCATTGAAACAGCCGACAGATTCATTCGGGTGGCAAGATGACGGCTCTGCTCCGAGCGGCGATCAGACAGTATGTTCAGTATGTCTTTCCGACGAAGTATTGATTCGCGCAACAATTCGGTATCCCGATAATCTCTTTTTACGGGAATATGCCAAGAGAATTGGGGAATTATATAAACCTTTCCAGCAAGAAGAATTCCCGACTCAATCGGATTTTCAGATATTTAATGATTTTTTCGCCGGAAAATCTGTTCAGTTGAAAGAACTTCAGCCCTTGCTTTTGGGGATTTCGTCAGAGTTGCAGAATGACAACGGCAAAGAATTAAACGGACTGAGTTTTTCTCCGATGTTTCGTTTTAAGACCGACGGCCGGGGCGGTATTTATAAAAAAGACGGAATAAAGCAAAAGAAAGGTTCTTTTGCGGCTGTTTTAGTCAATGAGTACCTGCAATTCACCAAAATCCCTTTTGTTTTGAGATTGAATCGGGGCTGGCAAAAAAATCCCATTGGAGCGTGCAAAAAAAAAGAACATAGGACGGAGTTAAGGAATTTTCGCTTTGACGGAAGGCCGATACCTTTGTTGACTTACGAAGACGCCCAAAAAAAATTGCGAGATTTTCGGAATAAAAAGAAAATTGAGTATGTGGAAAAATGGGTTGTCGGAGATGAGCTCAAAAAAATGCTTTCCGGGAAACCCGACCCGGCCTCTGACCACACGGTAAGGGGGATTATTTTTAGAGTGACATCAACCGCTCTTGAAAAAGGCGTTATGAAGAAATACGGCGAATTGCTTTTGGTTACCGAACGCGGTGATCAAAGGCCAAACGGAAAGCCGCCCGCTATTGGTTTTCCCGGAGGAATGGTGGACAGTAATGAGACCTTTTTTGATGCTTTGGTTCGCGAATCTCAAAATGAGGCCCAGATCAGAGAAGTGCAAGGGGTGGTGGCTTTGATGGCGGAAGTTACCAGTGTTTTGCCCGGTAAGCCAAAGCCGTGCGTTACTCATTGGTTTTGGATTGAAGTTGATTCAGAAGCCGGGATGTCTCGAAAGCTTGTTGAGTCGGATGAAATTTATAGGGTGGATTGGTTTCCACTATCCTCTCTTGCCGGATTTTCCATTCAGAATGCGAATCGTCCGGTAATGGACCCTCGGGTAGTATTTGAAAAGAAGCTTATGTATTTTAGCCATGCCAGAACCGGCGCGAAATTATTGAGTACGGCCTCCAGAAGGGATTATTTAACCCTGCCGGACAATTGGCCGGTATTTGAAAGCAAGACATAAAATCGCCCGCGTTAATTTTTATAAAAAGCTCCGTGCGTTTCCCGGAGCTTTTCTTTTTGATTAATTTAAAGTATAATTTTGAAAATGGATTATAAAAATCACGCCGTCGCGGCGCTAGTGGAAGCCCCCGAAGGAATTCCTTTGATTAGGGACCCTAAAAAACCCAGCCCTTCTTATTGGAAATTGGCCGGAGGAAGAAGCGAGGGTGAAGAGACGGCGGAAATGGCTGCTCAAAGGGAAATACGGGAAGAATTGGGAATTTTTATTCAGCCGGAAGATTTAAAGATTATTTATTCCGAAGACAGAGTAAGCCATATTTTTACTCTTTTTAGGATAAAAGTTAAATCGCTTGCCGGCATTAAAGGTATCGGTAACGAGGGAGAAGAAATAAAGATTTTTTCTTTAAAACAATTGAAAAATCTCCCTGATTTTTTTCCTAATCACCGCAGAATTCTTATTAATTTGGGGTTAATATAGTTTTTGACTATTTAGATAATTTTTATTATTATATATTATATAGAAAATAATATGGCGCTTTATAAAAATATTCTTTGGGCTACCGTTACTCTGCTTTTAACGGCGGCGGTTTTTTCAATATTATTTCAAACCGGAAAAGCGCCGGCGGAATTGACTGTCAGCGAGCTGGCGGGGCGGATAAATAAAGGAGAGGTGGAAAAAGTCATCGTGAGAGGCAACGCTCTTTATATTGATTTAAAAGGCGGCGAGAAAGCAGTTTCTAAAAAAGAAACGGAATCGGGATTGAGCCAGACCTTGAATAATTATGGCGTGAGCGCCAAATCGTTGCAGTCGGTGGTGGTGGATGTTCAAGACGAATCCGGCTGGCGTTTTTGGATGGGATTATTATTGCCGACGCTTTTGCCGCTTTTAATAATCGGCGCGATGTTCTGGTTTATTTTCCGCCAGGCAAAATCCGGCGCCAATCAGGCGTTCAGTTTCGGCCGTTCCAATCTGCGGCTGTTCAGTTCGCCCAAGGACAAATTTTCTTTTAAAGATGTGGCCGGCCTTAAAGAGCCGAAAGAAGAATTGAAAGAAGTGGTGGATTTTTTGAAGAACCCGAAAAAATTTCTGCAGATGGGAGCGCGGATTCCCAGAGGCGTTCTTTTAATGGGGGCGCCCGGCACCGGAAAGACCTTGCTGGCCAGAGCCGTAGCCGGAGAAGCGAACGTGCCATTTTTTCATATTTCCGCTTCGGAATTCGTGGAAATGTTCGTTGGCGTCGGCGCTTCCCGCACGCGGGACGCTTTTCAGACCGCCAAAAAAGCCGCCCCCGCTATTTTATTTATTGATGAAATTGACGCGGTTGGCCGGGAACGCGGCGCCGGACTTGGCGGCGGACATGACGAGCGGGAACAAACCTTAAATCAGATTTTGGTGGAAATGGACGGTTTTGACCGGGATACTAATGTGATTGTATTGGCAGCCACCAACCGGCCGGATATTTTAGACCGCGCCTTGCTCCGCCCGGGCCGTTTTGACCGGCGGGTGGTTCTTGATTTGCCGGATATCAATGACCGGGAGGAAATTTTAAAATTGCACGGAAAAGACAAGCCGCTGGAGAAAAATGTTGAATTAAGGAAAATCGCGGTCAGAACGCCGGGATTTTCCGGAGCGGATTTGGCGAATTTAATGAATGAATCGGCGATTTTAGCCGCCCGCCATAGCCGGAAAACTGTCAGTCAGGAGGATTTATACAATTCCATTGAAAAAGTATTATTGGGACCGGAGCGGAAAGGCAGAGTGATAACTTCCAAAGAAAAAGAAATCACCGCTTATCATGAGGCCGGACACGCGCTTGTCGCCGCCAGTTTGAAAGACGCCGACCCGGTTCATAAGGTTTCCATAATCAGCCGTGGACGGGCCGGCGGCTATACTCTCAAACTGCCGCTTGAAGAAAATCATTTGCGCAGCCGCACTCAATTTTTGACCGATATTGCGGTGGCGCTCGGCGGTTATACCGCGGAACAGCTTATGTTCGGCGAAATGAGCACCGGCGCTTCCAGCGATTTGCGGGAAGCGACTAAGGTTGCGCGGGCTTTGGTTACTCAATATGGAATGAGCGATGTTTTGGGGCCGCAAACCTTCGGCGAATCGCACGAACTTATCTTTTTAGGAAAAGAAATCGGCAATGAACGGAATTATTCCGAAGCGATGGCGGCAAAAATTGATACGGAAGTTAAAAAGTTTATTGACCGGGCTTACGCCGCCGCCAAGAAAATCGTCAGCGCCAGGAAAAATGTTTTAAGGGCAATTGCTAAGACACTGATAGAAAAAGAGACCTTGGAGCAGGAGGAATTCAATAAAATTATTTCTGGATTCAAATTGAGGCCGCTCGTCATATAATTTTTTCCGGATTATTTTAAACAGCCAGTATATTTTATAAAAAAAGCTTCGCATTACGAAGCTTTTAAATGTCCAGTTCCCAGTAATACCAATCTTTATGGCCGGGGACCAATCCGGTTTTTTTAATCGGAATTTTGCCGAAAAAAGTTATTTCAATAAGATAATCGTTGCAAGAGCGTAAAATTGTTTTTTTAACTTCTGGCAAATTCGGATCAAGCGGTCCGTTATTTTGATATTGTTTCCAATCTTCGGGATACAAGAAATGTTTTCGGCCATCATCATAAAAACGTTCGTAAGCCACTGACCAGTGTTTTCCGAAATCGACAAGAAGATTTTTTCTTAAACTTACTGTCGCATAAAAGAATACTTTTTTGCCGTTAATAATTATATTCAAGCCGTTTTTTCCGTGGCTGATAGCCAGCTTTTTGTCCTTAAGGTTTTTAGAAACTATTATATTGCCACCTAGTGAGCCTCGAAGCCGTATATAAATATATTCTGCTTTAAAGTGTTTTATGGATAGCTGTATATTTTCAAAATGTCGGCTGGGAAGAATTTCATATTGTTCCATCAGTTTTCTCCCAATGTTTAAGTTGATTTTAAAAATCTAAAATCAGTATACATCGTTTGCGAAAAAAAACAAAAGTCCCGCCTATATAAGCGCGGGACCGTGAATTGATAGAACTTTCCTCGAATTTTGCAGTTAGGAGGGAATGTATTGGCCGACTATCTCAGTGCTTGCTTGCCGTTCAATCTTTTGTTGCCACCGTTCATAAGCTTCTTGAGCGGTTTTTGGCAGATAGAAGTTTGGAGGTGAACAGTAATCGCAGAGAAACCAGCTGGATACGGTTTTTCCGCCCTGCGTTCGAAGTTTCATCTCCGTGACATTATTATTTGTGCAGTTTCGGCATTGTCCCTGGCGGCGAATAAGTTCATAAGCATTGTCGTTGCTCTGGATTTCTCGTTTGCTATTTCTTCTTTGTTGCTTCACGAGATATTGCTGGACTGCCTCAGTTACGCTTTTGGGCGGAGTCCAGTCAGTCGGCGAGCAATATCGGCAGTAGAACCAATGAGTAATCACATGAGTAATCACACCCTTCTGCTTTTTTGTTCTTAGAACGTACTGCATGGCACCTTCGTGCCTAATGGAACATCGGACATCGGAAACCTCAATTAGTTCGAGGTCGTCCAATTTAGGCAGCGGTTTTTTCATTGCGGTATTGCCTCCCTATTGTTTATTGTTTTTGACGGTACAGAATACCCTTGTAATTTAGGGTATAAATACATTATACCATACTATAATAATTTGTCAATAGTTTGAAAAAGCGATATTTTAAAGTAATATAGTTTTAATGGGTGCGTAGCTCAATGGTTAGAGCACCAAGCTTATACCTTGGCGGTTCCCGGTTCGAGTCCAGGCGCACCCACTATAGTTAATTATCAGTCGTATTTTTACTTCTTGGTATGCCAAATTCACCGGAAATAAATAAAGGAAACGAGGGCGAGAATGATAAGAATACTGAAAAAAAAGCGTCTCCGGAAAAGCACGCGATTCATATTCAATATGAATTTTTAAAGCGCAATCCGCAGTATCAAGAGGCCTGGTTTGATAAGAAAAATAAATATTCGGAAAAGTTCCGCGAATTTTTTAATAAAAATAAAGAGCAGTGCGTTAAGCTGGACGACGAAAGTCCGAAGGAGCTGGACGAATTGATAAAGAAATATGTAATAGAAGAAAATTTATAAATTAGCCGAACGGGCGGTTAGCTCAGTGGCAGAGCATTCGCTTTACACGCGAAGGGTCGCGGGTTCAATCCCTGCACCGCCCACACCAAAAAAAAATTAACGGGACAAGCCGAGTAGGTCCGAGGTTCAATCCCTCGAGCGCGCACCATTGACCCCCACACCTAATATTATTTTAATTTTATATTGCGAGTATTAAATTATTAGATGCGGGGGAGTTGACAACGATTTTTAATATGGTATAATACGAACGTACCTCAAAATTTGTAAAGGAGATGAAAATGAAGAAGAATCGGTTTCGCGTGGACCTGAGGAAGTTACGAATTGACCCGGACACAATCGGGCCGGAAAATCTAACTTTGCCGCATTCAAGAGAATGGCGGAATCTGCAGTGGGCGTTGAATCAGAAAACGCCGGCGGGGAATGCCAAACCGCACCCTTCGGCCGTATCTGACGACATGATTCGCGGTTCAATGGATCCGTTGGAATTACTGGAACTTGAAGAAGAGGAAAGAGAAGCTGAAAAAGTTAGAGAAGAGAAGGATTTGGCTCTGGCTTATGCCAGAGCCACGGTTGAAGTAAATGAGGCGCTTCGTAAGAGGAAGTGGGACGCTTATCTTTCGTCTCTTAAAGCAAAAAAACGCCCCGGTTAGGCAACTGGGGCGTTTCTATTTTCATTTTATGCCAACCACTTCGTCAAACTTATCCATTTTTTGATTAAAAAGCTCATTCAATTCATTTATTTTTTTTGCTTCTTCATTTAAGTTTTTTATAAGCACTTGGACCTCTTCGGAATCGGAACGGATATCTCCGGAAAATTTATATTCCAGAGTTTGAAGCAGAGAATTAAGGATATCGTTGTAAACTATCAAGCGGGTGATTAATGCGGTTTCGTGGCTCATGGCTTCAATGGCCAGATTGCGCGCTTTGGTTGGCGTTATTTCCGCGGCGGCGATTGCCATATCGCTTAAATTTTTAGCCAAATCAGCGGCTTTAATCCGGGCATTTTTTGTATTAGCTAATTCTTCGTGCACTAACGACAATGCTTTAGAAAAATTATATTTCCGGTCCTGCAGGGCTATTTTATCCAGATTTTCTATGGATTTTCCGGTTGCCGATACTATTTCTTTGGCGACAACGGCGCTTTGCCGGCGCGCTTCCGTAAAGCTATCGGGAACAAAGGCCTTGCCAATAAGCAAATATCCTATAAAATAGATTATAGTTACAGACACTATAACAGTGAGAAAACGGCGGTTATTTTTTCTGCTAAACAGATATTTGAAATTCATAATTATTTATTATAGATTACAACTTTTGAGTTCTTCAAGCAATGGTTCGACTGGTTCATCACAAGCGATTCGACGGATAAAGTAAAGAATTTCGCCTTCGCAATTTAATGGCGGGCCTTGCCCGCCATAGTCCCGCGAGGCGGGACGAAGGCGGGTATCGTATAATGGCATTATGTCAGGTTTCCAACCTGAAGACAGGGGTTCGATTCCCCTTACCCGCTCCAGAATTAGAATTGGCCCTCATCTTATATAAAAAATTTTGGAAACAAAAAGTCCGACTTTTTATTTCCATAAATAGCCGAGAGTTGATTTTTTAATTTGTTTATACTATGATAAGAATAAGATGAAATACAAGAACGACCAGCAAGAGCTCAATCAGATTAAAACGCCGCTTTTGGTTTTTATGGAGTCATATAATAAAAGCATTCCGGTTAGTTTTCCGGTCGTGTCGGTTAAGATATTGAAAAAATTCCAGGTCTTGCATCCGGTGCTTTTTAAAAACAGCAACGAATGGTCAATTGATAAGCACCGCAAAAGAGTAATGGACTGGCTTCCTTCTTATCCGGATATTTCTTAGATTTATACAGACAGATTATATCTATGGAGAAATTTAAATTATTGGCAGAACCCTGGTGGGTGAATTTGCTGTTTTTATTTCCTTTCGCCGCTTATTTTTTCTGGAAAGAGTCCTTGCGCTTAACGAAGAAAATCTTAATAATCGCTTTTATATTCGGCGCCGCCTTTGGTTTTGTGGAAGCGGCAGTAGTGATTTATTTGCGGGCGGCGGTCGGTTTATTGCCGGGCTATGGCGGAACGTTAACTGATGTAGTGCGGCTTTCCAGCGCAATGTTTGACCAGGCCCAGATTTTAGGCCAGCTTCCGCAAAGTTTGTTTATAGTGGAATTATTCAGGGAAGCCGCTACTATAGTGATGCTGGCTGGCGTCGCGTTTTTAACGGTTAGGGCTTTTAAAGAACGGTGCGCCGTATTTTTTTGGACTTTTGCCGTTTGGGATATTTTTTATTACGTTGGCTTGTGGGCGGCGGTGCGCTGGCCGAATTCTTTTATTGCTCCCGATGTATTATTTTTAATTCCAGTTCCGTGGTATTCGCAGGTTTGGTTCCCAATTTTAATAAGCGGCTTGACAATGCTGGTTATAATTATGCGGATTTCAAAAAAAGTTTGATATTGGTGGAATTATACAACTCTGCTCGAACATTTTTTGAACGGAACTGACCGCCTCCGCTTCGCTCCGGCGGGAAGCTCGGGCGCGGCGGAATTCCCCCCCCCACACACACACCCCCCTTCCGCCGCGCCCTCGCGGGAGGCCAAAATTTTTTCGCCGCCAATTATAAACTAACCTTGGTTAGTTTATCGCATAAATCATCTATCGAATCAAATTCAATGAGCGGCTCGGCTAACTCTACCAAAAAAGTGGTTTTTGTTCCTTGCTTCAACGCAAGCACAAATGATTTACCTTTTGCCATTATGTAGCCAATCTCCAATAACATACCTTCACTTTTTTGGTCAGATTTTACAAAAGCTAGAATGACATCGCTTTTGTCGAGCCGGTCTAAAGCATGTTTTAGAATCTCCTTGTTTGTTCTATGATTTTCTCTAAACCATTTTTCGTCCTCTATCGAGCAGTAGACAGTATGTCCAACAGATCGCAAAGCAGACAAAATTTTTCCGAGCGTTTCGGTTAGTTCGTTTATATCTTCGCCCGTAAATTTATAAGATAGAAAAATGGTTTTTGGCTCATTCATAATTTATCTTTTTTCAAAAACAAATAATGTACAAATGAAGCCATTATCATCCAAGTTTTCTTTATGACTCAAATTGAAATTATTGTTTTTGAATAGTTCAAGATGATAGGATTCTTTTCTGTTGTAATCTACAACTTTTCCAATCTTAGGAATATCGCTGTAATGCAATACCTCCTTAAACTGCCTACCGTTATAGGTGATATTTCTCTTTTCAATAAACAAATCCTGTTCAGTCTTTAATTTATCTTCAAGATATTTTTCATCGGCAAGTACCAGAATAAATTTTCCTCCATCCTTCAGCATTGAATAAATTTTTTTCACGACATTCTCTAATTCTTCGGAAAGAAAATGAGGAAAAACATATATTGCCGTAATGAAATCAAATTTAGTATCGGTTTCGGTATCTTGAAAAGTCTTTTTGTGAGTATTAATGGTTACACCAACCGTAAGTTTTTTCGGCTTTTTCTTCAAATAATAATCATAGTTTACCCGCGATGGCTCGCATCCCTCAATAAGAATATTTTTATACTTTCCTTCCAGAGCTGGAAGTAACATTTTGAAGAAAAAGCCAATACCGAAACCAATATCAAAAATAGAAATACTATCGCCTTTTTGATTCAAAATTACATTTTGAATAATGTAGTCGTTGATGAACGAATTGATTTTTGTTTTCTCCTGATTTTTCCAATCAATTTTGTTGTATTGGAGATAAAAGAAATCTTTGTTTTTCATACGCTAATTTATGAGTTCATCAACGCTAACATTAAGGGCTTTCGCAACCTTTTTGAGCGTGTCTAAGGTAGGATTTTGATTTTCACCCGATTCCATTTTGATAAGCGTATTATTAGCGACATCGGCCAATCTCGCCAATTTCTCTTGCGAAAGCCCTTTGGCTTTTCGTAATCGCTCTATGTTTTTGGCTAAATTTTGGTTGTTTGACATATCATCAACAAGATATTAACATTATAGTAGATATTCTATTCCAATGTTGTTATTATGATGTTACATCAAAATTTATCCTTAATCAAATTTATGGATTGGCGGCGAAAAAATTTTGGCCTCCCGCGAGGGCGCGGCGGAAGGGGGGTGTGTGTGTGGGGGGGGGAATTCCGCCGCGCCCGAGCTTCCCGCCGGAGCGAAGCGGAGGCGGTCAGTTCCGTTCAAAAAATGTTCGAGCAGAGTTGTATAATTCCACCAATATCAAACTTTCCGATTTTTGCCCGACCG
>Ga0209542_10001429_pt1 | contig 56113 bp, 57 predicted proteins | sample RifCSPhighO2_01_FD_184028 | JGI IMG/M metagenome (GOLD analysis project Ga0209542, IMG submission 184028) | Soil microbial communities from Rifle, Colorado - Rifle CSP2_plank highO2_0.1 (SPAdes) (version 2) | ecosystem: Environmental > Terrestrial > Deep subsurface > Rock core/Sediment ... | reverse complement strand
CGGCTTCCGGTGGTTTTGGGGTTGGGGGTGGTGGGGGTGGAGGTTCCAGCTTACTGACAATCAGTTGTTGGTTGGCGCCGGCGGCCATTAGTTGGGCGCTCATGGTCATCACTTTTGGTGAGGTCTTGTCATTGCTAAAACGCTTGGTCTCGGCCACTATACCTGTTAAAAAGGCGGTGGCTATTTGATTATCAATCAAGCCGGCGCCAAAAGCTTCGGAAATGCTAACCAGCATCTCTGACAAACTACTGGCGGTCGGTTCTTGCCAGTTTATCTGACCGAGTTCCGCAGCCTTATCATTGCCGGCATTTAGAGAAATAACGGTCGCGTCGTGCAAAATACGTCCGTGGGCAGTGATAGCCTTATCTAGTTGAGCACGATCTTTTACCCCAAGCGCCATGACGACTTCGACATTAAAATCACCTTGGCTAAACACCAGATCTTTTTCGCTCAAACTAGTTTTGTAAGGTGTTATAAAAATCCGTACGACGTCGTCCTCAACTTTGTAGCGTAATTTGTCCGCTTTATTCTTGTCGAGTGAGATTATAAAGTCCTGCAGGCTGTTGGTGTTGGTTTCTATAGTTTTCTGCGGCTGCAAAAATTCGATTGTCGACGGTACCTGGCCGGAAAAAACAGCTGTGGCGTGTTTGTCCATCTTATTTAAAAGAAGCGTCAGGCCAATACAGGCTGCCAACTGGTCCACCGACGGGTCATTACTGACTGTCACTAAAATATTAGACGCTTGCTTAATGCGCTCGACTATTTGCTGTTTAGCTGCCGCTTGGTCCATTTTTATTTTTAGTTTTAGATTTCTGATGCAACAGTAGCACAACTGATATGGCTAAGCAATAGCTTTATAAGATGGTAGGTGTCTTTACAAACCGAGGGCTCCTCTGTTATAGTTTCCCCTTGTTCGATAACTGTAACCTGTAACCTACAACCTGTATCCTATATTTATGCCAATAATTAAATCTGCTAAAAAGCGTGTCAAACTAGCCGCCAAGGCTAATGCCCGCAATACCCGTACCCGAAGAGATATGCGCGAAGCCATCAAAGCTTTTAACAAAGCGCTGGAAAGCGGCAAATCCGCGGATATTTTCAAACTTCAGACTAAAGCTACTAGCGCTATTGATACCGCCGCTAAAAAGAACGTCATCCATAAAAATAAGGCCGCCCGTTTTAAGTCCAAATTGGCCTCCCAAGCCAAGTCCAAAGGCATAAAACCTAGTCAAAAGTTGAAAGTCACAAGCCCAAAGTCTAAGCCGGCTACCAAAAAGGCTCCCGCCATAAAACCAAACAAAAAAAGCTAACAACTAACTACTGTCGACTAACTACTAAAGACTTACTATGTAAGTCTTTAGGGTTTCGTCCAGATCGAGGCTGGTAGTTTTGCTCCGCCAATCGATATTAAGCGCTTCCGAAACCAGATTTTTTAACTTCTCTTCATCCAATTTATCGGCCAATCTCCCTGCCTTTCGCAGAGGATAATCTTTTACACCGCTTTCGCGACTGACCTCTGATATATCACGCTCTTTTGAATATTTTGCTATGGCAATTATGTTGAGCTGCCAGGCAATCATTGCCAAAATGGCCTGCGGTTCGACTTTTTGGGCCCGCTGATCGTCATAAAGTTTTAAGGCCCTGCCTTTTTGGCCGGCAAAAGCCACGTCCAGCAAATCAAAAACCTTACTTTGGGGGTTTGGTTCGGTTAAAAGGTCGATATTTTCTCTGGTGATTCGCGAATGATAAATAAGCAGCTTATCTAATTCATTAGCCAGCAAGGCTTGGTTTGTACCAACTCGTTCCACAAGATAATTCGCATCAGCAAACGACAGCGCCCCGGCACTTTTTTTAGCCTCACCAACCAGCCATTGAGCCAGGCTTCGGATATCCATCTCATTAAATTCCTCCAGTTGGGTTTTGTCTTTTAACACCTTAAAATAGGCTGTCCGCCTGTCTATTTGCGGTTCATAAAAAATTACGTCCGTAGCGTCACCAATTGAGCTAATTATTTGTTCAGCAGCTTCCGCAAATTCATTGTTTAGACTGCCGTTTCTAATAACCACCATTTTCCTTTTTGCTAGAAACGGCAGGCTTTGCAAGCTCTCAATAATTACTTTTGCTTCATCTTCCTCGCCATCTAACTTTTCCAACGCCAAATCGCCATACTCTTTTACGAATTTGGAAGTTAGCTCATCCAGCCTGCGCCTTAGAGCGAAACTATTATTGCCTGCAATAGAAACAGTCATTCCGAAGAATTTTCTCGACCGACTTCTGGCAGACCTTGGATCTCTAGTAAAGTTTCATACATCGCCTTCGATCTTAGAGATTCTTCTCCGAGACCATCTTCATATCTAAACTTTAAGTATCTTGAGTAATCTTGAATGAACTTCAGGTCTCTTTGATCTAGGCCAGTAGGTACAGTAGGTTCATCATCAATCATACCAATTAGGTATTGTTCGTATCGATCTAAATATTCTTCAGCTTGACCCCACGGCCAGAGTATATCTGCATCCTTAGGCGAAAATTCGGGGTCAATCATCCATCAACTCCTTATATCTCTAGTATAGATCATTTTCTGACATTTGGGGCAGATGTGCGTGCCGCGGCCGGCGACGCGGATTTTTTCGATTATGACTCCGCAGCGCGGGCAGGGTTGGTTTTCTTTTCTAAAAACTTGGGCAAATGCCAGGTAACTGCCCTTTTTACCTTCGGCGCTGACATAATTTTTATCCGTACTGCCGCCTTTTTCAATACTTAACTTCAGAATATCCCGCAGCGTATTATATAAAGTAACGAGTTTAGCTTTGGGAACTCTAGCAACAATAGTAGATGGATGGATTTTAGCCGCCCAAAGCGATTCATCGGCATAAATGTTACCGACGCCGGCCAGCACGGTCTGGTCCAAAAGTACCACCTTAATGGCACTTTGCCTACGTCGCAAAATGTTGTTTATGAATTTATCGACTGTAAAATCGTCTTCCAGGGGTTCGGGGCCGACCTTTTGCATAAAATCTATCTGCGGTACTTCAATAGTTGGTAATAACCTCATCCAGCCAAACTTACGTTGATCGTTAAAGAATAGCTTGGAACCATCCGTAAAATCCAAAATTACTCTTGTGGATTTATCCGGCAAGTTTCCAATAAGCGACTCTGTAGGATGCCCGCCCCCAAAGCGTCTAGACGCTTTGGGGGAGTTGCTAGTTATTAGTTGATAGTCTGTAGTCTTGCTGACTGTTGACTGGCGACTGTTGACTGGCGACTGCAGCTGGTTTTTGCCAACAAAAATGAGCTGGCCGGTCATTTTTAAGTGAGTAACGAGTGAATACTCGCTGGAAAGCTCAATGATTAGAACTTTGGCGCGCCGGCGGACCGACTCAATTTTGGCATTTACCATAAACCGTGCCACATCCGCCGGCGCGTTAGGAAAAGATTTTTGCCAATCATGCCAAACGTCCGATATTGTGCGACCCGGCAATAATTTCGCCAGGCCAATCCTAATAGTTTCCACCTCCGGCAGTTCAGGCATTACTTAATTATACGTGAGGGTATAATAGTTGCTGATGGATCCCGTTAAGAAAAAGTTCACCTTTTACCGTTTACGGTTCACCATGCGTTATCCGTTAACCATTAACAAATGGCTAATAGTTAATGGTAAATGTACGGTAAATAGTAAATGGCTAATGGTTAATGGCGCTTCCGAAGGAGGCGCATGATGGATAGCCTACGAAAAATCTTAGGGTCACGCGAAATTGCCCAAGCCCCGGACGAGATAGGAACGATAAAAGATTATGTTTCGCGACGTTATAAAAGTAAGTGTCGTGTAAAGCTGCAGCGCGGGGCGTGGATCGTCAGTGTGCCCAACTCTGCCCTGGCGGCTACTTTACAAATGGAGCGCCTGGCATTTATCAAGGCCTGCAACATCAAGGCTAAATTGGTTATACGCACCGGCAGATAAAACAGGTTACGGGTTGTAGGTTACAGGTTACAGCAACGCTTGGAGGTCGGTTTTCATTTGCTCGAAGTCCTCATACAAAATGGCCTGCATCCCGACTGCCCGCGCTCCATCGCAATAACGTTCAATGTCATCTATAAAAACACAATCTATTGGCTTAACTTCTAAACGTTGAGCGGCCAGTTCATAAATTACTGGATTCGGTTTAGTGATTCCGAATTTAAATGACAATACTACATCATCCAGCAAAGCTAAATCTTGAGACGAGAATAATTCGCTGAGCCAATCATCCCCGGCATTAGATAGCATTCCAATCTTATACTTCGGCTTAAGATTTTCTCTAATGTAGTCAAATAAAAGTTCGTTTGGTCTATTGCTATGTAAATAGTCCTTAACAGTTTCAGATTTTTGCCCTGCTAATTTAGCCAGACTATCAATAAACTCCTCATAAGCCAGACTTCCCAGAGTATGAAGATCCATTAAGCTTTGGGCTTGGGCTCGCTTTTTTGGCTGGTCTTTAAAATACTTGCCACAAAATACCCTAAAGCCTTCCGTACTCAAAACACCAAAACAATCAAAGATTATCGCCTTAATCATCAAATACCCCTAAAAACAGCTTGCCCCGCACTAAATCCTGAATGAAGAAGAGGGAGAATATCCCTATTTCGCAATTTCAAGATTTTAGTGCTGGGGTCAAAAATAATCGCTTTTATCATATTTCCTTACTATTATGAACGTATGTCAGTGGATTTGGTACTACCTCTGGAAAAAGCTATTGATGTTAGTCTGTGCGGCGGTAAAGCGGCGGCAATTGGCGAACTAATCAGAACTGGATTTGAGACAGTTGGTGGTTTTGTGGTGACCACCACGGTATTTGGGAAGATGGATAATGATCTTGAGGCTGAAATTTTAAGAAACTATGACAATCTAGGGTCTAAATATGTTGCCGTACGCTCTAGCGCCACATCTGAAGATAGTAAAGAAGCTGCTTGGGCGGGACAGCTTGATACTTTTTTAAATGTCAGTCGAAACGAGCTAATAAGCTCCGTCGAAAAATGCTGGGTCTCTATAGAATCAGGCCGGGCTAGTTCTTACGCTAGGCAGCACAATATAAAAGCTGGAAAAGTCGCCGTGATTGTCCAGCCAATGATTCAGTTTTACGGAGGCGGAGTGGCGTTTTCTGTCCACCCAGTTACCCAAGAAGCTGACAAAATCGTTATAGAAATGGCTCTAGGGCTTGAGGCCGTCGTTTCAGGGGAAACAACCCCAGACACTTATATTGTTCGTAAAAAATCAGGGGATATACTAGAAAAACACATTGCAAACCAGAACCGGAAAATGGTTCAAGGAAAAGATGGCAAAACAAAGTGGCAGCAAATAGGCACCAAGGGCTCCTCGCAGAAATTATCGGATGAAAAAATTAAAGAACTGGCCAAAGAAATCGCCAGATTAGAAAAACACTTTGGTTATCCGGTCGATGTTGAGTGGGGACTTGTTGACGATAAAATCTTGATTATGCAGTGTCGGCCGATAACAACGCTACAGTCTAGTTCCTATAAAAAGACTGCTGGGACAAGCGACAATTGGCGACACTATCTAACACGGTCATATACATTGTTCGGTGCATCCCTTTGGCAACACTCGTACGAATCAGATGATGCCGAAAAAGTATTCGGCATGAGACTATACGATGGCCTGTTTATTGAAGACCGCCCCCGAGTTGTTCGCCAATACCGCATAGAATCTCAACTCGCTGAATTTAAGACCCACTTCGAGAGCCTGCTTAAGGAGAGATATGATGAATTCAGGGACTTTCTTAATGAGGCCGGGAGCTTAAACGAGTTTACAAAAAAGCATGTTCTCTCTGCCCAAGAACCATTCTCGGAAGTTGAAGAAGCTGTAGCATTTTTGGATAAGTTATTCATCCGGGCAACTGTTCTGCCCTATTGGTCACTTGACGCCATGGAACGCCTTAAAGTTAAAGACGAAGCAGTAGAAAAACAAACGAAAGAACTGCGTGCCGTATCGTACTACCCGACATTAATAGAAAAAGTTATCATTCCGCTGGCAATAAAAAAGTTGAAACGATTAGGAATTAAGAATCCCGAAAAAGTTATTAATCTCTTAACTTATAAAGAACTTCCCGCAGTGAATCAGATGCTTGTTGACAAACGACTATTGTCTTCTGCCAAGGGTTATCGTTTTAGATACGAAGTTCATAAAGGTTCTAAGACGATCAGTTGGTCAAAAAGTCTCAATGAAGAAGTTGCAAAAATTGAAGAGTTACCCAAACTAGGCAAGGATCTGAAGCTCGATGGCCAAACGGCCTACCCTGGAGTAGTGAAAGGTAACGTGCGTTTGGTGCTTACTCAGGATGACTTAAGAAAAAAGGTTACAGCTAAAGATATAATCGTGACTATAAACGCTAACCCTCAGTTCTTGCCGCTTATACAACAATGTAGCGGTATCATTGCTGACGAAGGGGGAATTATGAGCCATGCCTCAATCCTTGCTCGCGAGTTTAAAAAACCTTGTATTGTGGGTTCTAGATTTGGAACTGTGGTACTAAACGAGGGCGATGAAGTTATATTGAATGCAACTGATCAAATGGTGATAAGAACTAGTAGCTAAGCAATGGCTGACGAGAGACAAGCCAAGTTATATGAAACTCAGAAGTCACTGACCGAGTGGTTGGAAGACATAAAACATAAAGATACCGAAGCCATTCGACGTGAAGATAATTACAAGCGAGAGCGACTAAAAATACTGAAGGATATAATTGGCCTTCCCTTTGATGAGCCGGTTAAATTTGAGGCGACCGATCTGCGCGACAAAACACCGCGATTAGTGAAGTATACGCGTAAACACGGCGAGGAGCTATGCGCCTTACGCCTAATTCCTAAAGAAGATTCACTCCCAAAGCTAAGGATGCGTGGCAAGTCAGTCACAGAAGTTTACGATTGGTTCATAAAGCAAAAGGTAGACGTATCAAAGTACCGCGCCGAATATATCCCTCATGCCGAAATTTCCGATTGGTCAACCATTTTTATTGTCAACAAATACGGTGTTCAGGGTGAAATTATATGGGGCGGTCATCACCAGCTGACCCAAGGCTTTCATGAGGGCAATACGCCAATGGTCTTTCGTTATGATTTTAAAGACTGGATGGTCCACCCAAAAAACGACGCAGCACTAGCCCATCTTAAAGAACTAGCCTCTTGCCTACATGTTGAAGATAAATTGAAGCGAAGTGAGCTCAAGAAAAAACTGCAGGCGACATTTGCCAAAAATTATTTGGAGGGTTATTTTGAAACTTCTGATTCCGACGAATTTGGCACGTGGTTTATAGATTACAGTCCGACTCTTGGCAAAATGTATGCCGATACAATTGTTAAAGCGCCTTCAACCAGCAAAAAGGCACTTGTTTCCGGCCTTGTAGGTAGCCCCGGAAAAGCCGCGGGTTCAGTGCAAATTGTTCATCCAGACAAACTAGATGTGGATTTTCCCGAAGGTGCAGTACTAGTTTGCGAAGTTACAACGCCCGACTATGTGCCGCTGATGCAAAAAGCCGCGGCTATCATTACTGACCAAGGCGGCATATTATCTCACGCTGCTATCGTGGCCCGAGAACTCAAAAAACCCTGTATCGTGGGCACCGGAAATGCCACGAAAAAACTCAAAAACGGCCAGAAAGTATTAGTCAACGCCGACAAAGGAGTAGTTTTAGCAAAATAACTTATTCTACATTCTCTAGAAATATTTTCTTTTTGAAACAGCCTATAATCCTATCCCTCACCAACTTGTTATAAACTTTTTTCATTCTTTAACACTATCTGGATGCCAGAAAATGTCAGAATCTTTCATTAATCCAAGTAATTTCTGGTGGTAGTTATTAATTGTGGCGTCGACTTCTATTTTGCCCTTTTTAATCTCTTTCACTTTTTCCAATGTAACTTTTTGAGCTTTCCAAGCCCTCCCCTCATATAAATAATTGTTAATTTCGGGCATAAGTTTATCCAAAGCATAAACAAATTTTCCTTCAGGAGTTTCATGTTTGACATATTCATCAATCAGCTCATGCAGCGAAGTAAACGTGGACCAATCCTTCATGAATTGTTTAGCTGCTTCTCTTTCTTTTGCTATTTGTATTTTTCGCTCCTTTTTTGAAGCAAAAATACTAACATCGCCTGCATAAACTTCGGTAATATCGTGAACCATCGCCATTCCAACGCAGCGTAATACATCGAGCTTAAGGTTGTGAATTTCTATCAAAAACCATGCAACCAGAGCCATTTGATACCCATGTTCTGCGTCGTTTTCGTGGCGATCTTCAGACTCGAACAAAACAGCTCTTTGTACATTTCTTATTTCGTGCGTGAACTTCACAAAATCCAGCAGCTTCTCTAGATCCATTTTCATAGTTCGCCCCAGTTTTTGCTCTTCGACAAGCTCAGAGTCACAATTGTCCCCAGTTTTGGCCGGTGGAGATATCGACTTTAAGCTTAACTGGTAACTTGTAGATGTTTTCCATCGTGGATTTGAGGATTTCGCCGACTTTTTTGGCGTTTTCAGCTTTGCACTCAACAAGCAGCGAGTCGTGGATTTGCAACAACATAGCCGGCTTCGCCGGAGAAATTGGCAATTGGGAATTAGAAATTAGGCTAGTTGCTAGTTTCTGTTTCCTAGTTTCTCCAAAATGAGCTTCAAGCTCTTTTTGGATTTTGACCATGGCTAGTTTCATCAGGTCCGCCGCCGTGCCTTGCAACGGGTGGTTGATGGCGGCGCGGTAGGCCGCTTCGCGCACCGCGAAGTTGGAAGACTTTACATCTGGTGTCGGCCGGTGGCGGCCCAGCAATGTTTCCACGTAGCCTTGCTCTTCGGCCTGTTTGCGCAGTGAATCAATGTATTTTTTAAGGGCCGGCCTAAGCTGGAAGTATTTTTCAATAAATTCTTTGCTAGCGGCAAAATCCATACCCGAACTAACACTTAAACCATGCGGCCCCAAGCCGTACATGATGCCAAAGTTTACGGCTTTGGCGCTGTAACGCTGATCTTTAGTAACCTTATCCGCCGCAATGCCATAAATCGCGGCGGCGGTTTCTACATGAATATCGGCGTCGCGGTTAAAAGCATCTATCATCCCCTTGTCTCCAGACAGCGCCGCCGCCAAGCGGATTTCGAACTGGCTGTAGTCGGCGCTAACCAGCACGTTGCCCTTTTCGGCCACAAAAGCAGTACGGATATTTTTACCAAGTTCAGTCCGTATCGGTATGTTTTGCAAATTCGGGTCGCTGCTGGATAACCGGCCGGTTTGGGCAATGGTTAGGTTAAAAGTGGTGTGCAGGCGGTTGTTTTCATCGACCATATCCGGCAGAGGATCGACATAAGTGTTTTTAAGTTTGATTGCTTCACGGTATTGGCTAATCAATTCGATAATTGGGTGTAAACCGCGCAGTTTTTCTAGCTCGCTGGCGGCTGTAGAGAGGCCGGTTTTACCTTTTTTAATCCCTTCGCGCGGTAAGTTGAGTTTGGTAAACAGTACATCGGCTAGCTGTGAAGGTGAGCTGATATTAAATTCGTGGTCGGCGTGGCCATAAATGTTTTGTTCGAGATCGCTGATAGAATCTTCCAGTAAAGTAGCAAACTTTTGCAGATATTTAACATCCAGCTTAATACCGCGGGTTTCCATATCGGCCAGCACTGGAATTAAAGGCCATTCAATATCAGAGCTAAGAGCTAAGAGCTTAGGGCTAAGAGTTAATTCTTTATGTTGGCCTTCGTAGAGTTGACGGATAACGGCTATGAACTGGGCGCCGCGGTCCAAAAAATCCTCCGTTGGTAAATCTTCAAACGGCAAGCCGTTGTAACCCAAGTTCATTTCAGCCAAGTCAGTCAGCGATTGGGCGCGTAGCAGCGGATCGATCAAGAACGCGCCGACTAAAACGTCGTGGCCCACAGGCGGTGGTTGGATGCCAAGGATTTTTAAAACTTTAATGTCAGATTTCAAGTCATACCCAACCAGTTGCGCCGGCCTGAGAGCTGAGAACTGAGAGCTGAGAGCTTGCTGGACTTTCTTGAAATCCAGTTTTGATAAATCAAGAGTGAAAGAAAGTTCAGCTGTGCCAATGTGCAAGACTTGCGGGTCGGCTCCTTGTTTTCCGGCCGCCCGCGAATAAATAAAGATCGGTTGCTCCCCCATGTGAAAGGTCCGTCCTTTCACACTAAAGCTTATTTTGTTTAGTTTTTCGTCCGAATCAATTAATATATGCTTTTGTAATTTTAATGCCCTGCCCGTACCTACAGCTGGTGTGCTTACCTTCATGTTTTCAGGTAAATTGTTTAATAGACTCCGGAATTCTAGATCCTGCAGTAAATTGCGGAGGTGTGAGGTGTCTAATTTAGAGCTGTCCATAGCTGGCAGGTCCAATTTAACTGGTGCGTCCGTCCACAGTTGGGCAATTTCTTTACTCAAATAGGCCGACTTTTTACCGGCTTCCAATTTTTTGCGTAAAGTTTCTTTTATCACCGGCAAATGTTTATAAACTCCGTCCAGAGTATTGTATTGCTGCAGTAGCTGGGTGGCAGTCTTTTCACCGACGCCGGGCACGCCTGGAATATTGTCCGAACTATCGCCTTTTAGGGCCTTAAGGTCCAAAAATTGTTCTGGCTTCAGCCCATATTTGGCGGTAAAACTTTCTGGATGGAACTCTTCAATATTAGAAAAGCCGCGTTTTAGGGCGTAAACTTTGACGTGACCGTTTATTAGCTGTAGGACGTCTAAATCAGAAGTAATTAGCAAAGTTTCGATATTTTTTTTACGGGCCTGAACGGCTAGGGCGCCCATAATGTCGTCGGCCTCGTAATCGTCCAGTTCATAAAGCGGCCAATGAAAAGCTTCCAAAAGCTCGTGCAAAATTGGAATTTGGGTATAAAAATCCGGCGGCGCCGGTTTGCGGCCGGCTTTATATTGCGGATACATAGCCACACGCTTTCGGATGTTGGTTTTGGGCTTGTCCCATGCTACGGCTACGTAATCAGGCTGGAGCTTTTTGATGAGTTCCAAGGCCATGGCCGCGAAGCCATAAACCCCGCCCGTCGGCACCCCTTCTTTGGTCGATAAATTCGGCATGGCGTAATAGCCACGGTAAAACACGGACTTACCGTCTATTATCGCGAGTTTTTTACGTTCCTTGGGCATTAATAAAATTATACGCCAAAGAGACTTACAAATTATTGCCTATGCTTACTGACCGTTTTCCTAAGAGATGAGCTTACGTAAAATTTCAAGTTGTTTAGTGGCCTTATGAGCTTCGCCCGCTAGCTGTCCTAACGCTGGCGGCATAGGATAGTTTTCTTTCTTCACCTCGGCCAGTTGATGCGTGCCATAAGTTATAACGCCAATATTTCTTACACCGCCTTCACGTTCAATTTCTATCATCGCAGAGGCAGCATCAATTTCTCTTGAGGGCTGGTAAGTTGCACTCGTAACGAAACCGATATCACTATTCTCACCCACATCGCGACGAGCGAATCCGTCTACAGCCCTTAGGATTCCTTTGGTACCTAAAGTTTTATATTTGCCGTCACCAGAGTACTTTCTGTCTACCCGTAGCATAACTATCGGAAACATGCCTGAATAACCTATTAGCGTAAATTGACCCGAGGTCCCTTGAGTAGTGTTGCCTTCCATATCATATGAAACATTGTATACATCAGGATCCGCTATTGGGCGATAATAAGAAACGCTTTCTACAACCTGTTTAGCTACATCATACTCAGTATCTCCAACTTCGTTGATGTCAATGCCTAGAACTTTGGCAGTCGTTTCTCTTTCTTTAGCTTTGTCTGACTCGGGTACGGGTATTTTACGCTCAGGTGTGGCAGCTACGATTATAGTGCCTGGTACAACAATTGAATCTAATAAAATTGATTGTAATTCAGCAGCCATTTTATGGGCTTGTCCGCCTTCAATAACAGCTATATAGCCATCTGTCAGGCCGACCTCTGCTGCAGTCTGGTTTGTTTCGCGGCCGATACCTAATTTAGCCATAGCTTCACGAAAAGCCTTTTCTTGCTCTGGCAGCAAACTGAATTCGGTATCCGCCCGGCGCTCCCCAGGTTCAGGAAAGATTTCCAGCGCGCTTTTAGCGCTGTTTTCGGGATCTACTGCTGCTACTGCCTCGGCTAGAGCATGGGCTTGCTTTTCTAATATTTCGGCAGCTTTTTGTTCGGCAAAAGATTGTTTACCAGAATATTCACTCATGTTGGACATTGTACCCTAAAATGGTGCGTTTGTCAAATTCAGAACAGAAATTTTTCGATTGCAGATTGAAACTCTTCTAGAATGCTACTGTTTTCCAAATGTGTAAAGTCAGAACTTCTCGTTTTTGGGGAGGATGATAATTATTAACAAAAAAGCCAGCACGAAAAATATAGCCGAATATAGGCCAATTGTTCCCCATAATTCTACCCTGTAAGATTCGCCGTAGTTCTTAAAGAAATAACGTACAGATACAGTTGAATAAGCGGCGGCGCTCACGGTCGTAGCAACCAATAATATGCTGCGGCTGCGGAGTGTAGCGGCTGCTACTATTGGTACAGTAAACAACATTACCGATTTGCTGGCTAAACCCTTTTGCCAATAAACGTTATAGGCTGCAAAGATAATGTCGGCCAAGATTAGCGCCAGGATAAGAAAAGTATATATATTAGCATTTAGGTACTTAAGTCGCGACAGATACCATATAACCGTGTTAATCACTAAAAGAATTCCAGCAGCCGTCCATAACTGGCGGACTGCCTCATGGGTATACAAGTTCCATGAATCAAAAATAATTGTCGCCAGGATATAAAAAGCAATGAGTACAAAATGTACGCGGGTAACCCTTACAGCGTTAGATTGCAGCCAATTTGAGGCGTTGGTGGACTTTTTAGGCATATTTTATGCCCATTCAACCACACCACTTAGGCATAAGCAAGAAGCAAGCCGCCTGCCGGCCTAGAGCATGTTAGTCTTTTTGAGGGCTGTCTCGGTAGCAATCCTGAATTCCTCTAAGGTACCGTTGTTTTCTAGGAAAATGTCGGCTTTGAGCTTAACGCCACTCAAGCTAAGAGTTGTTTCATCACCGGAGTGTTCCATTTCAGCTTGCTCCTCTGCCAGAAACTGTTCAAAAGTTTTTTGGTCTTCTGTACTTCGCTGACGTTTGGTAATACGTCCATAACGAACTTTAAGATCGGCATCAACCCAAATAAGTACCCCGCCAAGTTCTTTTAGATGTTGTGCTTCTCCAGGATTACGCATTGGGCTAATGACTAAACCTTTATATTTTTTAGCTGATTGTTTATATATCTCAAAGGCCTTATCGACCAAAACTCCTAGTCCATATTTACGCCGCCATTCGGCACTGATAGTTCGCAGTACTTCTCTCTCTATCGACAGGCCGCGTTTCTTAGCTTCATCTCTTAGAAAATCTGCTCCTGATACAAACATATAGCCGTAATTTTTGGCTAAAATCTCGCCCAGACTGTCCTTCCCCGACCCATTCGTCCCCGCAATCCCAATAATTTTCATAGCCTAACTCCCCTTCAATTTTTGGACCTCTGGCAAAATAGATAATCTTTTAAGAACACCACTTTCTATCTGGCGGATTCTTTCTCTAGTTACTCCCATTGCTTTGCCTATTTGCTCTAAAGTTTGTTGATCATAGCCGTTTAGGCCAAACCGTCTTTCTATTACCGCTTTCTCCTTCTCTGGCAAATTGTCCAATAAGCTTCTTACGTCTTCAACTCTTAGGGTATGGCTGACCAAGTCTGTTACTTCGGCATTCGGATCCATAACAAAATCACCCAGCTCAACTTCCCCGTCTTCGTCAATGGGTTTCTGGAGCGATACAGTATGTTGAGCCATCCAAAGAAGCTTACGTACTTCCTCGGGTTTCATGTCAACCTCAGCTGCTATCTCATCAGGTCGCGGATTGCGTCCTAACTGCTGGACAAGTCGTCGCTCGGCGTTGAATATTTTGCTTAATTTTTCAACTATATGTACGGGCAACCTGATAGTGTGCGCTTTGTCGGCTATCGAACGATGGACGGCCTGGCGGATCCACCACGTGGCATAAGTGCTGAATTTAAAGCCTCTTCGGTAATCAAACTTCTCTACTGCCCGGATTAAACCCAAAACACCTTCCTCGATTAAATCAATGAGTTCCAAGCCATGCTCGCCACGGTAGTTTTTGGCAACAGAAATTACCAAACGTAAATTAGCCTCTATCATTTGGCCCTTGGCGGATTTGTCTCCCCTTTCAACTTGTTTAGCCAATTCGACTTCTTCGGCTTGAGTTAAAAGGGTTCTACTTCCGGCAACAACGTCGATAAAATACCGCAACGCATCCTTAGTCGCATTTACTGCCGCTCTTTCCGCCGCCATTAATTCGGCTTGTGAAAGAGATGCATCGGTTTTGCTAAGAACTTCGGCTGATTCTCTTTCAATTTCTTCAAGCTCTTCCTCGGAAGGCTCTTCATTATAGTCAAGCTCAGACAGAATGTTAGGAGCTGTTTCGCCCTCTTGTCTATCTAACGGTGTAGTCTCATCTTTCGCCCCTAATTCTTCTTCAGGTAAAATATTATCGTCACCTACTTCCTCCTCTTGGACCAAGTGCAGTTTGGGAGTTTGGGTAAATCTTTCAGCTCCTGGCAATTCAGGTTGTTTTACCAAATCATCTACGTTAATAACAGCGCTTATATCAGCCAGCATAGTCTTATACCAGCGCATATAATCCTCATGGCCCATGTTAAGGCTGGCAGTTTCCGAAGAAAATTGACCGCCATTAAGTAATCTGTAAGTACTGATTAAAAATATTTCCAGATCGGCAATCTCCACTCCGCGTTGCCAAGCTACGCTCGGCAGAGTTTCCAGCATAGACCTGAGGTCTTGGTCATCAATAATCGCAATGTCTATCGAGGGTAAGAGATTGGCAATAAGTATTCGTCCGTATTCGTTAGAAAAATCGTCGCCAGTTAGTTTGGTAGCTTCGACTAGTTCCGGAGGCAAAGAATCGTCGCCAAGCTCCGGAGACGCTGCCAACTGGTTCATCGCATTCATATCTTGATTTTACTGCAAATATTCGTGGAGTTTGCGGGTATCTTTATTCTTGCGCAATTTAGCCAACGCCTTGGCTTCGATCTGGCGGATACGCTCACGGGTTACTGAAAATTCCTGGCCAACTTCCTCCAGCGTATGGCTTTTTCCATCATCTAGGCCAAAACGCAGTCTAAGGATTTTTTGCTCACGCTCAGTTAGCGTGCTCAGAATTTGCTTCACCTGCTCTTTCAATAATTGCTCGGAGGCTGATTCAGTCGGTGTCTTAGTATCTTCGTCTTCGATAAAATCCCCCAGGACCGAATCTTCTTCGTCATCCCGTACGGAAGCGTCCAGGCTGGAAATATCCTGCTTGATTTTCATGATGTGTTCGACTTTATCAACGTCCATTTCCATAGCCGCGGCGATTTCTTCGTTGGTCGGTTCGCGGTTGAGTTCTTGGGTTAAGCGGCGTTGGGTGCGCAGCAGTTTGTTAATAGTTTCCACCATATGCACTGGGATACGGATGGTCCGGGCCTGATCAGCAATGGCCCGGGTAATAGCCTGGCGGATCCACCATGTGGCATAGGTGCTGAATTTAAAGCCTCTTTCTGGATCAAACTTTTCAACTGCCCGCAGCAGACCGGTATTACCTTCCTGGATTAAATCAAGCAGGTCTAAACCGCGGCCAACGTAGCGTTTGGCAATTGAAACAACCAGGCGCATATTGGCTTCGGCCATGGCGTCTTTGGCCCGCTTGTCGCCGGACACTACTTTTTTAGCCAGCGCCAACTCTTCCTCGGCAGTCAGCAGCGGGATTTTGCCGATTTCGCGTAGATAAAGCCGGACCGAGTCATCAGAGATATCGTCTAAATAAGAAGTATCTGGCACGACTTCAGCCTCTTCTTCCTCGACCGCCCAGGCATCATTGATATCTTTGGTGTCGGGTTCACTAACAGGAATCAGTTCAATGTCATTTTCGGCCAGTTCGGCATAAAGGTGGTCAAGCGTGTCGATATTGGCCGGTGTGTCGGGAATTAGAGCAAAAACCTCACGGACATCGAGCTTGCCGGTTTTTTTGCCGCGCGTGACTAGCTCTTCTATTTCTCTTTCAAAGGACTTGGTACGCGGCGCGCGCTTTTTCCTGGGCTCCGGGGCTTGTTTTCTAGCCATCAATCCTCCTTTCAGATGTAAACTTCCAATTTACAATTTTGCAATTTACAATCAAGCTCCAAATCTCAATGATTCAAACGTTTGGTACTTGTTGTCTTGAAAACTGAATGAAAATTGAAAATTAAACATTGAAAATTACTTAACTAGTTTATTTAGTTTATCAACTCTTTGTATTAACTTCTGCAGTTCTTTTTCATTGGCAGCCGGCATCTGCTCGGCTAGTTTAGCATTTTCAGCTTTGACATACCGTTCAATAAGACGGTGTTTAAGATTAACTGCCTGCTCGGTTAAGTCTTGGGTCAAGAGGTCTTGATAAAGTTCCTCAAACTGTAACGCTATAATTTTAACATAATTGGTGATGTCTAGCAATTGCTCGCCCGCCTGATCCGCCTCAGGCGGATTGGTGGGCGAGGCAGACTGCGGTTTAGCAGCTAAAAGTTCGATAAAATCCTTGGAACGTTTGCCTTTAAAATCAGGATTTTTTTGTAAAAATTCAAGCAAAATCCTTGGCGGTCCGGCGCTAAATAGCTCTGGCCTTATATCTTTAAGCAGCGTGCGAACTTTTGGCTGCATCAGCATCATCGCCAGGAAGTGGTCCTGCAATTTTTGAAAGTCAAGCTGGTTTTTATCCAGCTTCTGCGATTCAATTGCTGGTTTCTTACGCGGCGTGGCTGCGGCAAGATCGCCCCCAGTTCTAAATTTTGCCTTTACCGCTTCCAAGCTAGTGTCTACAGCCTTTGCTACTGCCTGCAAGTAATGTTCCTGTTCGACGGAATCAGTCAAGCGCCGGATTGTGACCAGCAAAGCGTCCGTGAAGATACGCTTGCCCTGCGCCGTGCTTAGATCCAGGGCTTTTTCATAAAGTTTCATCAGCCAATCCGGTGCGTATTTGGCTGTTTCTACTGATTTTTGCCAGGCTTTGGGGTCTTTTTGGATAAGCTCGTCAGGATCTTTAGCGTCAATTGTGATAATGCTAAGGTTTACACCCACTTTTTGGGCCAGTGGAATGGCCCGTTCGGTGGCAGTAATACCAGCCTGGTCGGCGTCAAAACAGAGGCGTACATCGCCGGTAAATCTTTTAAGCTCGCGCAAATGCCGGTCGGTTATAGCCGTACCGGCAGTGGCAACTACGTTGATAATACCGGCTTGGTGGCTGGAAATCACGTCCATATTTCCTTCTACCACCACGACGTAGCCTTTTTTGCGGATGGACTCTTTGGCCAAGTGCAAGCCAAACACATGCCGGCTTTTGTCATAAGCCACAGTCTGAGGAGTATTTATATATTTTGGTGCGTCTTTGTCGTCGACTAACAGCCGCGCCGTAAAGCCAATAACCGACCCGCGGCTGTCATGCAGCGGGATCATTACTCGGCCGCGGAACATATCACTTGGCCGTCGGTTGCGTTCCGTACTTAAGCCAGCCAGTCTGGTTTCGTCAGTCGTAAAGCCATGTTTAGACAAAAAATCGGTGCAAGCAAAACTGGTATTTGGCGCGTAACCCAGCTGCCAGCTAAGTAATGTTTGCTTAGTAAATTTGCGGTCTTTTATAAGATAGCTAAGCGCCGCTTTATTGACTGTTAGCTGTTTTTGGTAAAACTTGGCAGCCAGTTCTGACGCCTCGATAACCCGGTTTTTTTGCCGGCTTACGGCGCGGCTTCGTTCTGGACGGAACTGCTCCAAATCTACACCAGCCTTGCGCGCTAAATGTTCAAGCGTGGCCCTGAAATCAAGCCCTTCCATCTCCATCACAAAACTAAACATATCGCCTCCCTTGCCGCTGGAAAAATCATGCCAGATCTGTTTTTCCGGGCTGACCATAAAGCTGGGCGTACGTTCGTTGGTCCACGGGCTTAAACCCTTAAAGTTACGACCCGAACGCTTCAGCTGGACGTACTCAGAGATTATGTCTTCGATATTTAACCGGCTCTTTACCTCAGCAACCGCATCCATACTTTAAGTTTAAAGCCGAAAGCCAAAAGCTGAAAGCTAAAGCATTATGACTTAAACTGTTAGAATAATATTTATGCAGCCTCAAGTTACGACTCCGCAGCCTGACACTGCGTCTGCCCCAGAAAATTTCGATTTTATGATGAAGGAGCCGCCGAAACCCCCCGGCCGCTTCAGCAGCTTATTTTCCTGGATGCCAAAACCGGCAAAGATAGTCTTAGCAGCGGTTAGCATATTATTTGTTTTGGTCATTTTCTACGCAATATTTCTTGGCGGCAATGCTACTAATACCGACCAACTTACTTCTGTTATGGCCCGCGCCCGGGAAATCGGCCGCGTCAGTGTTCTTGTCCAGCAACAGGCCAAAGATGTAAGCACTAAAGACCTGGCAACCACGGCCGAAGCTGTTTTGAGCAGCCAGGAGCAGGAACTAAAGAGTTATCTCAGCGACAGAAAAGTAAAAGTTAGCTCCAAAAAACTAGCTGCCCGCTTAGATAAAACTACGGACAGCAGTTTTGAAAAAGCCCTGCAAAATAATAATTACGACCAAACGTATTTTTCCTATCTAAAAACCAACCTAGTTACTTATCAGGGTGAATTAGATACTACCCTCAAAGGCTCTTCTGAAAGTCTGCAGTCAATTTTGAGCGGGCAATATCAAAGTATTAAAACTCTCCTCACTGCCCCCCAACTGAAATAGGCACGAGTCACAGATGGTTTTACCACATTTTTGGTCCGAGCCTACTTCGCCGAAGTTGTCTTGGCTACGAAGGCTGAATCGGACAATTTTCGTGGTATTTATCGTCTTAAATCTCGCTACGATTTTGTGACTAGGTCATAACTGTGCAAAATAAGATCTTGGACCTCTTCCCAGCTCAGCTGGCCGGTGAGTAAAATGGTGTTCCAATGCTTCTTATTCAGATGATAACCGGGCAGAACTGATTCGTATTGTTGGCGCAAAGTTTCGGCTAGTGCTGGGTCACATTTTAGGCTCAGCTGCACCGGCTCTTTCTTTTCCCGAATTAGCGCAAACATCTTGCCCCGACTTCCGACGCTAGCGGTCGGAACGTCGGGGTTTACCCCTTTAGCTTCAGCATCGGAGTTTGCCGCGATCTTATAAACAGCCACATCCGCGCCAAAAGGATAATCCAACTTGGTCCCTGGCAGACTTAAGATGTATTTTTCAACTTCATTGTGCGTTATCACTGAACATATTGTAATAGCTTCGGCTTCCAGATGGTTATAAAATTTTTGCCTGGACAGGTTATGTCAGAGCGAGCTTCACGGTGACCGATGATATTCTGCAACTCTACTTTCGGGTAATATCTTTTAATGTGGGCGGCCAATTTTTGCAAAATATCATCGGTTGGGTCTTGTTTTTCATAATCATTATCCAAACAAATCCCCACGCTGCGACGGTTAATCTCCCAATTGCCGGCGTGCCAGCCAATCTGGCTATCCTCAAGCAGTTTTTCAAACGTGCCATCCATGCGCATCAGCCAGTGGTAACCCCAAAAAACTTGCTTCCCATCCTTAAAATGCCCCGACCAGAGAGGCTTGCCTTCCAAGTCTTTTTCCCACTTATCTGGGTGCGCGAAATTTGGCGCATAAATATTGAGCAAGTGCACTGAGTTTAAATAATCCAGCGTATAGGCAAGCGGCGAACTAGTATGATGAATCACAATAGTATCAATTGGCAGGCGCTGGGTGTCAAAATTGGGCCCGCTATCACCCAACGCAACATCGCCCTTACGTAATCGCTTGGCAAAAAACTGTCTGACATGCCGGCGCAGTTTAATAAATTCTTCTGATTCGCTGCCTAGCGCCTGCTCGGCGCTTTTGAGATAGTCAAGTAGTTCTATATACCAATCCGACTGCTGAATCCGACTAAGCCAATAGGTCTCATCGAACGGTTTCATTTCTTATTTTTGGGTTCAAAGCCCAGGCTGGCGGAGTTGATACAGAAGCGCATGCCGGTTGGCTGGTTTGGCGCGTCATTAAAAACATGGCCTAAATGGCTACCGCAATTGGCACAGGAAACTTCAACACGCCGCATGCCTCCACTGCGGTCTTCGGTCAATTTTACTGCTTTGGTGTTAGCCGGATTATTGAAACTCGGCCAGCCGCTGCCACTGTTAAATTTAGTGTCGCTGCTAAAGATTTCAACGCCGCAAACGGCGCAGGTGTACATGCCATTTTCTTTGTGGTTCAAATATTTGCCCGTAAACGGCGCTTCAGTGCCCTTTTTAAATAAAATCTCTTTTTGCTCGTCGGTTAAGTTAGGATTTATTTTTTTAACTTTATCTGCCATTTTACCCGCCTAAACTTTTATTAATATTATCGGTGGACTTTCTCAGGAATCTACAACTTTTATTAGAGATGGCAGTCATTGTTTTTGTGCAGAGCATAGCATTATTGTAATGAAAACTTCGGCGGGTGCTACATTTTTTCTGGTGCTGGGATGTTTAAAAGTTCTAGGCCATTTTTTAATACGTCAACATACGATTTTACAAGTTTTAGCCGTAAAACTTGGCGCGGATCACCAACCACGCGGTTACTTTCATAAAAGCGGTTAAAAGTTTGGGCCAGCTCGTATAAATAAGTACAAATATGATGCGGCATCAGTTCATCAACCGCTTTTTCAACGATTTCAGAATATTCACCTATTTTGCGCGCCAAACTTCTCTCCTCCGCCTCAAATTCTGTAACCTGCCCGTCCTCCGCAGTGGCGGTGCCACCGCTACGGAGGATGGATAACCTGTCACCTGTCACCCTATTCTGGGCTTTGCTCAAAATGCTTTTAGCTCTAACCAAAGCATATTGCAGATATGGGCCGCTATTGCCCAGTAAGCTGACGGATTCCGCCGGGTCGAAAATAATATCGGCGCCGATGCGCTGTTTCAAAAAGGCATATTTAACTGCGCCTAGCGCCACATCAAAGTTTTCTTGCTGATTAACTTTTATGTTGGCCTCGTTCGCGGCCATCAGTACATTCTCGGCTTGAATAACATTACCCTTGCGGCTGCTCATCTTAACCCCGCCGGCCAGTTTTACCAAACCATGAGTAATATGGGTGGTTTTTTGGACTAGCTCTGGAGCGAATTGTTCAACCGCTTTTAAGACCACCTGCATATATTCGTAAATTTCGTTGCCGGTAATTACAATTGACTTATCAAAATGGTAGTCTTCCCATTTTTTCAATAGCAAACCTACATCTTTAGTTTCGTAAGTCGGCAGCCCCTGTTTATTAATAAAAACCCGGGTATGCATATTGTGGACTTCACCCTTAAAGACAATCGCACCAGCCGACTGCTCAAAAACTTTGCTAATGTTTTCCTTCACAGCCTTTAGGCCCGGCTCGACTGTTTCACTTTCCGAATAATATTTATCAAAATGGCTGCCAATTTTTGCATAAAAATCGTCAAAGTACTCATAGCTCCACTGACGAGTAGTCCAATAGATTTGGGCTAGCGGCGAAGTTTTATCTTGGCGGTCATGAATTTGATAAATCCACTGGTTTAGCTTCTCAATTTCTGTTTTTGCGACTGCATTATCATCATAAGCCTGATTACCCTCCACATAGCGCTCGGCCAGCCACTGCGGCCGCCGGGTTTTTTCAATCTGAGATAGCTTTTCGGGCAGCTCTCCACCAATATTTTGCAAAATGGCCCACATAGTTTTAGCCACATGCAGTCCCACGTCACCGCCAAAATTAACGCGATGGACATTTGCTCCCGCCGCCTCGAATAAGTTGGCAATTGCATCGCCCACCACGCTGGTATAAAGATGCCCGACATGCAAAATCTTAAATGGATTAGGGTCAGAATATTCAACAACCACTTCTTGTCCAACTAGCTGGTTGGTTAGTTTAATATCCAAAAGTTTTGTCAAAGCTTGGTCGCTCAGCCAAAAATTAATGAAGCCCGGGCCGGCAACCTCCACTTTGTGAAAGGACGGACCTTTCACATGTTGAGCTAGTTTTTCAGCAATTTCTCGAGGTTTTTTATCTAGTTGACCGGCCTGCCCCGATCGCAGCATCGGGGCTAGCTGCATAGCGACATTGGTGCTGTAGTCGCCAAACTGTTCCTTCGACCGGGTTAGCTCTGGTTCAACATCAACACCAAATAAGTTTTTCGAGGCGTTTTTGATTGCCTCCTTTAACTCCTGCATACCAATATCATATCAGCTACCTGAGCTTAACACTCGGGTAGAGCGCAAGGCGCCAGCGAAGCACGGAACGAGGCGTATATGATAATACGTTGAGTGAGTACTGAAGCTGGCAACGCCGCGATTTGCCGAGAGCGCTTGTCGGTGCAGCTAGCTGCACTGGCGGCAGGACGAGTGCGATGTTAAGTTCAGGTTTGGCGGGTAGCTACAGACTTAAGAAAGAGCCAAACAGCGAGATACATAACGCCAATTACCACGAAGAAAATGGCCGTTACATTAAAGGCCCGTGGGAAGCCGAATGGGTTTATCAGTCGGTCGGTGATGTTTAAAATCAAGCCGCTAGGGTTAGTAAAATATCCCAGGCATTCCAGCGCAAGTCGCGGCCTAGATATATTGCGAAGCTGGACAGCAAAATCACGATACCGATAACAGCTCCACTGCCGCCTGCTCCCAATCGTTTATAAATTTGACGATGGACCATAAACAAGCTGGTAAAACCCAGCAAGAAACCAGTTAAAGTCAAGGTGCTAACCATAGCGATGTCGTAAATATAGCTAATTTCGCCAGTGTCAAAGACATGTATAAAATCGGTCATAACGTACCAGGCGTTAGGTATAAACACCAGCCACAAAATACTCAGTGACAGCGCCCGCCAATTCAGCCAGCTACGGCGCTGCAGTTGCCGCACTAATATCCAGCTAATGCTCAGGGCCAGCCAAGCCAGCAGTAAGTTTTCCGGAACAAACCAGTAACGAGATACACCTGTGGCAAGCAACCTGATACCAAAAAAGCCCAAACAAAGGGCGCTCAAGGTACTCAGCATTTGTAAATATCTTTTTTCAATGCCGCTCAGACGCATACTCGGATTATAATAGTGGCGTGAAGTTAATGATAATCTGGGGCAGTTCAAGAACCGGGCGCAAAGGCGGTATAGTGGCTGACTGGGTCAAACAACAAGCTGGCGGCGATGGTCGGTTTGAAGTTGATTTTGTTGATCTGCGCGAGCTTAACCTGCCGTTTTTTGATGAACCAATCAGCCCATTTAATATGCAAGGCTTGGACGATTATACCCATCCGGAAGGGCGGGCCTGGGCCGAGCGTGTGCAGGCTGCCGATGCCGTCATTATTATTACGCCAGAATACAATCATGCGCCGCCCGGCGTACTCAAAAATGCTCTGGATTGGGCCGGACCGCCATGGGTGGATAAACCAGTGGGATTGATAAGCTACGGCGGTGCTGCCGGTGGCGCCAGAGCAGTTGAACAATTACGTTCAATAACGATAGAACTTGGTCTCATAAATGTTGCTAGCGCAATTCACTTTGTTGGATTTAGGCAAACATTTGAATCGGGTGAACAGCCGAATGAGCAATCAAACGAAAAGCTCAAAAAAATGCTCGACGAAATCCTCCGCCTCAGAACAGCAATGAGCAAAGAGCAATGAGCAAAGAGCATACTGTTTTCTGTTCTTTGTTCTCTGTTCTTTGGCTTAGCCGTATTTCAATAGCCATTGGGGGCTTTGAATAAGATTTTCAAGCCGGTACTGAAGATCGGCCAGCATCTTTGCCCGGCCTTCGTTGCCGGCGCCAAGGACATCAAGCGCCACATATGGCTCATGCACGTCAAAGCCGCAAAAGGCCAGCGTGCCATGGTTGATCGGATGTAAAATTTGTGTCGGCGTGGCTTTATGTCGACCATTTTCCTGGTAATACTCAACTGGCCCACCGGCCGCCATGATTAACATGGCCTGTTTGCCGCGCAGCAGGCCATTTTCATAAATTTTGCCGCTATCCCAAGCCACACCCATGGCCAGTACCCGGTCGAACCAGCCTTTTAAGATGGCCGGCGCGCTAAACCACCACATAGGCGCCACGACCAGCACAATTTCGGCATCTTTTATTTTTCCAATTTCGGCAAGTATATCGGGCGAGAAAGCCAAGTCAAGCTTAGCGGCGTGCTTTTGTTCCAATATGTAGTTAAAGTGTCCGCCGCTAGTAGTTACAAAGTCCCATTTTTGGGCGACGGCATTAAATCCCTGCCCCCATAAATCACTAACGGCGACATTGTGTCCCTGGCTACTCAAAACCTGCAGGGCCAAATTCTTCATGGCCGCCGTAAAACTCGTCGGCTCATGATGCGCATAGACAATCAGTATGTTCAAATCGTACCCACCTTTATTGTTTTATTGTAACGCAGGACTTGCTAAGGTGCTTATCTTTGACAGAAGCCAATTTCTAATGTATAGTCTGCAAACTATGCAATTTAACTTAGCCGAAGGGGGCTACTACTATACTGATGAGCAGGGTAGACAATTTGATTTAGGCCAAGATGGATACGTTAGTATCGACGGAATTGCTAGGATCTTGATGGGTAAGCAAACACAATACGCCGTCAGGTATCTAAATGAGGCAGTAGATGGCTACCCGAACCTCGGCAAAAATATACGTTTTATTGGCGATTTTAGAAACGAACATAGTATTGGAATCCATCCTAAGGACGTACCCACATTCGTCCGTAGATACTGGGCGTATCATGCTCTGTGCACGCGGGAGGTAACAGATAATAAGGACCAAAGATATTACTTAAATGAAGGCGACAGAGAAGTCCTTTATAACTATCTAGTCGCTGAAGGCATCAGCAAAGAAGCCTTAACACATTAAGCGGCAATCGGTCTGACGGCTTGGTCTTGGAGTCTAAATATCATCTGGCTGATTTTCCAGGTGCCGCCGGCCGTTTTGACCAAAATGTAGTCAATGGTTCCGCGGACTGTCCAGGCATAGCGTTCACCGCGGTCGGCCACGTAATGTATGTTCTCTACGTCAGTGGTAACTTTAGCGCGGCGCGAATTTAACATGCGCACCGCCAGACGGCGGATAAAGTGGCGCGTGGAGTAAAAATAACTGCCAATTTCGCGTCGCCAGCTATCTATCAATCTTTTCTTGGGGATCACGGCCGGCATTTCGCCGCTAATAGACTTATTATCAACGAACGGTTTTTTTACAAAATAGTTTTCCAGGCGTTCCCATTGCTTGAGGTCCTGCAGCATGGCAACGCTGTTAACAACTTCCTTTATCATATCTTTATCAGTCATATCTCGTCCTTTCTTTGGCCCGCTTTATTTCAGGGTGGAGCAGTCTGCAATCAGATTGCGGAACGCCTAGAAATTGTGCGGGGTTGTTTTTGTATATTTATCTTACCTCAGTGAACCTGAGAATAAGCTTGATTACAATTTGATTTTCGTCCTTTTTCGGGATTTATGAAGTGAAATTTCTTACAATCAAGCCACGCTATAGCGGGTTGGTTGAACCATGGTCAAAATATGGCTGCGATCTTTTGTAGTCGTCAAAAGCTCGGTTCTAAATCCGGTTTCTGAGAGAAGCTTGGTCAGTGAAGTTTCTGAGAATTTGTAAGATTGAAGTACCAATAACTCTTCGTTCGCGTTAAGGTGTAAGTCTTGACCGGCAAGTTTAACAATTTTTTCTCTGCTTAACCTCAACCGTCCCTCGACTCTGTTTTTGTTAGGATTCCAAATATACTTAAAGTCATCGTTATCGTCATAGATACCTAAAGATCGGGCCGGGCCGGTAGCAATTTCGACAAGTAAGTCCACATCATAAGCACCCAGAATTTTTTGAGGGTTATATTCATTAGCCAGCCCATTACCGATCAACAAATAGTCGTCAGTTGTCATTGACTCCAGGAAATTAGTCAGCACACTATTAGCATTTACGTGGTTCCCCAACGTGTTGCCTAAATCAACCAGAAAGCTTGGGTAATTATTCTGCTGTTTGATGCTCAGCAAATTGTCAGTCAGACTTTCTTTTTCGAAGTCTACCAGCAGCCGGCCCATCTTAAGATTTTTAAACTCTTCTTTAAGGTTTTGGGCTGCCAGATCAATCATGTCAGAGCTTATATCCACGGCGGTATAAGTGATATCGAACTTATGGCGCTTTAACTGTCTAATAATTTGGATAGCAGGCAGGCCGTTACCGCAGCCTAAATCAATAAGATTAATGCCGGCCACTTCGGAGAAAACATTAATAAAACTGTCGATATGAGCCATTAATAAACCCATTTCCGCGCCTGACATTTCTGTTTTGCTGCTGCGGTGCCTATATACCCTGTCCCAGATATCTGCCCCGTTTTCTACCAAATAAATAAATTTTGTGGGGATCTCTCCTCGTGCTGATATGGAAGCCAGTAGTTCGTATTCTTGTTTTTTAGTAAGCCTCACTTTAACGAATTATAGCAAAGCTATCGCCTACAGACCGCAAAGGGCCAGAGCATAAGTTTGTTGTTTATCTGTATATAATTGAACCTTCGGGAAAAACTGAGAAATAGTTTTATGAAATTTCGCTAGCGAGTATTTGTATGAAATGGCGGCGATTATAATGTCTCCTTCCCTGAAATCCACTGAGCGCCATAAGTGTTTAATTTTCTTGTTTCGCTTAAGAACAAATAGTTCTTCAACTCGAGAATTGATGAACCTGACATCATATTCAACGTCTTTTTCATCGAGCCCAATAAGCCGGAGCATTTCCAGCAGCCAATCCTTAATAGCTGTATCTTTATATTCTTTGACCCACTTTTGGCTTTGTTTGCCATTGGAGATGCCATTGCCTATCAATAAAATATCTCCCGAGCTCATGCTGGCGTGGATTCCGTGCAATATATCTTCCATGTCAAAGTTGCCAAGAGTATTGCCCAGTAACATCATAAAATTGTGCTCAAAGGCAAGATCTCTTAGAAGCGGCATAATATTATCGAGGTTTTCGAAGTCAGAGATATTCCACTTAAATTCCAGCACTTCTCCCACGTTCAGAGCCTTGATTGTATCAGCCGCTTTGTTCACCATATAACCGCTGATGTCAATCGGGCAATACCTCAGATCTAAGTGTTTGTCTAGCTCCTCTATAAACAAAGCGGCTTTTTTGCCATCGCCACATCCTAGGTCAACTATGTTATAGGTCTTGTGGGGCAGTGCGGTTACTATATCCGGCAAATGCTTGCGTATTAAAGAAACTTCTTTTTCGATGACCGATCTTCTGTAGCCTGCGGTATTACCTAAATCTAGGTAGCCTTGTGATTGCTTAGGTGTTAAATACCATAGTTTCGAGTCTGCCAGGTTCCAAATTCTAGTATGACCCTCAAGATGATAATCTCGTTTGGTAAGTTCTTTGAAAATTAAGTCGCTTATTCCCATAAGAAAAGTCCTGACTACATAATATCGCAACTGTCTGTGCTATATGCACATAAGATGGCGGAGAGGGCGAGATTCACCCTGTCATCCGATCATACCATGTCGATATGACGTGGCAGGGCACCATATCGAATGATATGGCGAACTTAAAAAGTTGGCGGAAGGAATGGGATTTGAACCCATGATACGGTTTCCCGTATACACGCTCTCCAAGCGTGCGCCTTAAACCACTCAGCCATCCTTCCGCAACACTTTAATTTTAGCAAATTAACTCTTTATACTTTTTTATCCCACACTTTTTCAAGAAGTTCCGTAATCTGATTGCAGACTATTCCACTCTGAAAAAGTAAGGGACTTCATCGGCTACAAACAGTTGTAGCCGATTTCGCAACTCATTTTTCTTGGCCCGGTAGTGAGCTTTCGAGATTATTCGATTTAGCATATAATATCAGCTCGTCAGCAAGATTATCAGTAGTTGTAGGTCTTTCATCACTAACTTAGTGCTGCTATCGAACAATGGCTCGCATGGTTGGCGAGTTGACTCGAAAGTCTACTACCGGGTTGGCGTAAGTGAATGGCTAAGCGTAAACTAAGGTTAGAGAGATATAAACGGTCTTCCAGTGGGTGGTGGGCCGGTTTTTTATACTAAAAGGAGATCAGAATGGTCAATGGTCAATGGTCAATGGTCAATGAATGCAGTAATAACCAATGTAGTAATGTATCGAATGTTTTGCATTTGTTCATTCGTCCATTTGTTCATTCGTCCATTAACTCGATTGGGGATGCTTTATGGCCTTAATCGAGTTGCAGGAAGTATCGAAAATTTTCGGCTTTGGCGAAGCTACAACTTTGGCACTAGACGAGATTAATTTGAGTGTCGAAAAAGGCGAGTTCTTGGCTATCATGGGCCCCAGCGGCTGCGGCAAAACCACGCTGATGAACATTATTGGTCTGCTAGACCGCCCTAGCCACGGCAAATACTTACTGGAGGGCAGGGATTCATCGCGCCTGCGCGCAGGCCGCCAAGCCAAACTGCGCCGTGACCGCATCGGTTTTGTTTTTCAGTTTTATAACTTGCTGCCCCGACTCAATGTCTTAGACAACGTCGCCCTGCCCCTGGCTTACCGCGGCATGACGCCGGTGCGACGCGCTAAACGCGCCAGCGATATACTAGAACTTATCGGACTTCGCGACCGCGAATATTTTCTGCCCAAGCACCTTTCCGGCGGACAGACTCAGCGGGTTGCCATCGCCCGGGCGCTAATCAACAACCCTAGTATAATCATTGCCGACGAGCCAACCGGCAACCTGGACAGCCACGACAGCAAAGTTGTTATGGAACTATTCGCCGATCTCCACCGCTCAGGGCACACCATTTTAATGGTTACCCACAATCCTGAATTGACGCGTTATGCCAGCCGGGTAATTTACATGCGCGACGGGATGGTTGTAGAGGAGGAATCTACTTCGATTGGCGCCATTGCCAAGGGCGCCCTACGGACATATCTGCGCAAACGCAAAACCACCGAGGAAGATGTGTTGGCTGGTGTCTCAGCCTTGCTAAAAGACGTGCCCGGCCAAGCCATGGCCGAAGAAGAACGCAGGCCACGTAAGAAAGCCAAACTTAGGAAAACGCGCCGCGCAAAGAGGAAAGCCCGACGATGAGTAGCAAGCAACAAGTAGCATGTAGCAAGGAACTTATAGGCGTGGGCTTGCTACTTTATACTAGCTACTTGCTACTGCGAACGGAGTTCGCGCGTGTTTAGCGGCAACGTCAAAACGGCTATCAACAGCCTGCGTAGCGCCAAGTGGCGCAGTTTGCTGACCATGCTGGGTATTATTATTGGCATCAGTTCGGTGGTAACCGTCGTCAGCTTGGGCGAAGGCCTCAAACAGCAAGTTGTCGGCCAAATTAACTCTTTGGGAAGTGATGTTTTGACTATCCGTCCAGGCAAACTGGTCAGTGATGGCTCCGCCAAGGAAAAGTTGAACCTGCTGGCTTTTTTGAGTACCAGCACCCTGAGCGAACAAGACGTGACCAGCATTTCTAAACTACCCTCAGTCGGCGTTGTGGTACTAATTGATTTTGTGACTAACAGCGCCAGCAACGGCGGACAGCGGATGGATAACGTATCAGTGCTGGGCACTAATGCTGAACTAAACGATATACTACGGCCAAAAATGGATTTCGGCGGGTTTTTTACTAAAGACAACGCCGGCGACAATGTTGCAGTTATTGGTGCGGCGGTCGCAGCCCAACTATTTGGCGATGTTAATCCAATAGGCCATTCGGTGAATGTCCTGGGCCAGGATTTTATCATCCGGGGCGCAATAAATCCTTCGGCGGGCGGGTTGATTTCCGCCCAACAAACCGATCTAAACTACACTATTTTCCTGCCTTTTGGACCAGCAAAAAACTTAGTCGGCGGCAAGGTAAATATCTCGCAAATACTCATCCGCGCCAAAGCTGGTGTTAATCCCGATATTGTTGTCGCCGACGTACAAAAAACCTTGCTTCAAAACCGCGGCGACACAGAAGATTTCACGGTTTTAAAACAAGATCAGCTACTGGAGCTAACCGGTGGTGTAGTCAATACCGCCACTGGTTTTGTCACCGGCTTGGCAGCGGTAGCGCTGCTAGTCGGCGGTATCGGTATCATGGATATTATGCTGGTTAGCGTTAGTGAACGGACGCGCGAAATTGGCATTAGAAAAGCTATTGGCGCCACCAACCGCCAAATTTTAAGCCAATTCTTAATAGAAGGTTTGGCGCTGACCATCGGCGGTGGTTTTATTGGCATAATTGTATCGCTGATTATCTTCGTCTTTCTGCGTCTTTACACCGGTTTGCATCCAGTAATTAACGCGCCTGTGATGATCCTGGCCGTTGTCGTTTCAATTGTGGTCGGCGTTATCTTTAGCGTCGCCCCTGCCCTAAAAGCCGCCCGCAAAGACCCCATCGTCGCTTTAAGAGGCGAGTAGTCTCTTAAAGCAATTTGTTCTTTGAAAGAACGGTAAATCTACTTTGAAAAGTAGCAAACTATTCATACTTTTGGTCCGTCAAAAGTATGCAAAACCTCTCGGGCCTTCTGCCTCACCGTGAGTAACTGTTGAATCAAAACCGAGCTTGCCTCCGGAACTCCTCAGAATTCAGCCACTGGCTAAATTCATCGTCAGACAACCGGAGGAAGCCAAGCCCGCTCAGTTTTGACAACATCTAATCAGAGCTTAGCAGGGGCCCGAAACATCTTTATAATTACTTAACTAGTTAAGTGATTTCACAATATTATCTTTATAAGCATACTCGAGTTCTGACTGTAAGGGCGAGTCTGAAAGAAGAGTTTTTGAATCCTTCATAAATTTTTCGTATTTCCATATTAAATACTCAAGAAGTTCTTTACTATCTCCTCTTTTGTAGAAATAGCTATTCTCAATAAAATCTGAAGCTGCTATTGCTAATGCGTCCGTTCCAGCTTCCAAAAGTTCTTCCATGTGCTTTGTGAAGCTTTTATATTTTTCATCAAAAGATAAATGTCTGGTGTTTCGTGTCATTGCTTTAATCAACCTTGCGACAGGTTCGCCAAACTTTTCTTTTACTTCTTCAATCGTTACGGCCGTATCTTCAATTACATCGTGAAGTAATGCTGCTACAACTACGCTTTTTTTATAACTATGCCGATATAATCGGGTAGCAACCAAGACACTATGAATTCCTACCGGCTTTGGATTATTTCCACTTTTTCTCAGATTTTCTACCAGAAAAGTTAGTGCTTTTTCGTATTCGAGATGATCCTCGACATTGTCCATAACATTACTTGTTGAGTTCGAGTTTGAATTTTTCTACTAATTCCACAGGCGCCGGATTGATATTATTTAGTAGCGCCAGATAAATACTAACGAAATCGCCAAAAGCAATTGTCCATAGCAGCTGTTCAAGCAAGGTTTCGCCCTCTATTTGTACGATATTTGGCGCTGGACGGCGCCCGGAAAGAAGCTTCTCTGTAACTTCGAAGCGCTTTTGGACACGCGGGTGTTCGAGATTGCTGCGTAAGTCTACTACAGCGTAAGGTTTTTGGATGGGGTGAGATGACCAGCCAATCATTTCGTTATGGTTAAATTCAGGAAGTTGGTTCCACCAGGCTACGTTTTTAGCGTTTTCGTTAAAATTAATCTTCCATTTATAGGCGGCCGGCGCCAGCAGCGGCCCAGCGTAAATTACAACCGACTTCCCGGCCAGTTCTTCGGCCAATTTTTTGGCCGGGTTGTCTTTTGCCGGCACAGTGGCTATCCACGCGGCAACTTTTTCCTTCAAAAATCCAGCAGCCTGAGCCATTGTTTTGCTAGCTTGCTCTTCTTTAACCAAACCAGCAACCTCCAAAACAGTAATTAAAGCCTTTAAGTTGTATAAAACGGCGTAGCGGGGCTGTTCAACCTTTGGAATAGCTAGATATGGATATTTTTTAGCCTCGGCAATTTCCTGCAGCTTGCCGCCGCCAGCAATAATTACAATCTTAGCCTCAGCTGCTTCGGCTACAGCTAAAGCCGATAGTGCCTCTTCTGTATTGCCAGAGTAGCTGGAAGCGATGAATAAGGTTTTCTCAGAAACATATGCCGGGATATGATATTGCCGACAAACTTCAAACGGAATTTTGTGCCCAGGCCAACTAACGCTAATCAGGCCCGCCAGCGCCGAGCCGCCCATCCCCCCAAAAACTATGTTTTCGATTCCATCTGTAACCTGTAACCTGTCACCTGTCACCTCGAACGTATGTTCGAGCTGTTTGTATTGGCGCTCGGCAATACCCAGCGCATCCTGGCCGTCACGCTGATGGATATATTTGAGGTCATCAAGCATGACTCCATTCTACATTTACCGTTCACCGTTTACCATTTTCCGTACTTTTACTGTTTACCATTTGCCATTAAACTTGTGCTTTTGAAGTTAAAAATGTAAATTGAGAATTGGTAAATCATTGAAAATTGCTAATTGTTAATTGATAATTGTCCCGACAATACGTCGGGGCTCGGGGGTGGAATGTTCGGATTAGGCAACGACCAAAATCAAAAGACCGATGGGCAAGTTCCAGCGACGCCTGCGGCCGCTGCCGCGCCAGCTGAAATAACAGAATCTGCCCCCAGCGCGCCGACTCTTTCCGACCCAATGGTAACGCCGGTTCCTACGCCTGGCATAGTGCCCGAAACCAACGGGGCTGACAGTGTAAGTATGGAGAATGCTTATATTGACCCAGGACCGCAAATTGGGCTGGCAAAAGCCAGTATACCCGACAACGCTCCAACGGCCGCATCTGTGGCCGCACCCAGCCCACCACAAGTAGCCAGCGATGACAGTCTGGCGCAAGTCAGACAACAAGCTATAAATAGCCTCCAGCCGCTGGTTGGGCATTTAGACCAAGCGCCCGAGGATAAGTTCAAGACCCTCATGATGCTTATCCAAACTTCTGATAATTCCAAGCTTCTAAACGATGCCTACGAAACAGCGAACAAGATAACGGATGAAAAAGCCCGCGCCCAAGCTTTGCTAGATGTCGTTAACGAAATAAACTACTTCAACCACCAAGCCCAAAAAGGGCAATGAACAAATGGACAAATGTTCAATGTTCAATGAATGGTCAATGACCCAATGTAGTGATAATTTTCTGTAAAATCAGAGTTATTTGCTGACACTCATTTTGAAGTCGTGAAAGCTCAGATGAATTCGTAAACTCTTCACACAAACTTAGCCAATACTTTGTTTCAGAAGCCTCTTTCTTGGCAATTAACACTTTGCTACGGAAGTCTTTTCGCGAGCCTGAATCCTTTGCTTCAGTGAAATTTGCGCCGATACTAGTTGCCGAACGTACAAGCTGATTAACTATAGGTTGGCTTAATATATCTCTTTGTATAAGCTTACCGAGTCGGATGATGTCTTTCGAGAAAGTAAGTGTCCTATCCCGTAAATCTATTGGTGCATTGTCTATTTTTTGCATTGGCCATTCATTCGTTCATTTGTTCATTCGTCCATTGAACATTTACAGCCAAGCTAGCTCTGCCTGCGCAGGCTGTACAGGTAGTGTAGTCCGCCGACGACAATGGCGGTGCCGACAAATAGTGCAACTACATCGCCCGGACCGTTGTTGGGCAGTTGTCCGCCGGCGCTTGGTTGACCGCCTGGCGAAGGAGTTGTTGGTTGAGTAGGTTCAGGAGGCGCTGGAGCTTGACCTTGACCGGTACCAGCTGGCGGCGCCGGTTTTTTGTCCGTAATTTGTTGATATATCCAGCGGCCGGCAAAAACAACTACCGTAGCCACTAAAAGGGCCAAAATTATGTACAGCGCAACCATGGGCCAGCGGCGTTTTTCTTCTTCATAAAAATCTTCCGGCGGTATTGGCGGCGGTATAACCGGCCGCTGGGGCGGAAGATTAGTAGTAACACGTACCGGCGGCACCTCTTGTGTTGGCGGTTCCACTATTGGCAGAGGCGGTGCTGTGGTTGGCGGCTCTGGGTTTTTGTCATGCGGAATTTGCACCTCTGTCTCCGGTGCGTCCGGCTGACTGCGGTTAAAGTCTCTCGGACTCATAATTCATATATTATATGACGAACCTGCAATAAAATCAAGCCCATAACCCCTTAAGCACTGGCGCTTTCTGTTTCAGTCGGATTTTTTGGCAAGAAGTCCAAGTAAAGGTTCCCGATTCTCAATAATTCTTCTATTTCTTCCACCGGTTTTTTTGATTTTTCTGCTACCTCTTCTATGCTGATACCGACCACCAGCGCCCGAAGGAAAGTTTCGTGTGCAGAAGTTAATTTAATATGTTTTCTAAAACCTTTGTCTACGAGCATCTCTCTTGCCAGCAACTTTTTCTGCAGATCGGTAAATCCTTTCCCTAAATTACCCTTTGCGGCAAATTTCTTGCTAGTGATTGTTTTTGGTTTAGTTGAGGTGAGCGGTACTTGGTGTCTTATTGGTTTGGTAGTTTTTCTAACTGATTTAGTACGTTCTCGATTTGCTTGCTTGGCTTTTTCTTCTCGTCTTGCCTGTATCTGTTGAGCCTGCCATTCCCGACGTCGTTCATCTTCTTGCCTTTTTTCTTCTTTTTCAATTATTATTTCCGACTTATTCCAATCGGAATACTCTTTTTTAGCTTGTCTTGCAGTAACCTTCTGATCGCGTTTAATTGGTACGACATGCTCTGCCCATGAAGCATCAACTTCTCTTTCGTGATTTTTTCTTTCCTGATCTGCTTCCAACTCCAAAATCCGCTGCGATAATTCGCCCTTACCTGTACACACTAATACTGCCGTATCAAGCTTGTATCCTTCCGGCCGGAAATTGGCCTTATGCAGGCTTGCTTCTCTTCCATCCAACCTCCTGTGAAGACTCCCGTCATTAATGATTTTAGATATTTTCTGTTTAAGTACGGCCAGCCTTTCTTCACTATCCGGGAAAGCAATTGGCACCAGTTCTGCGATAGGGAATGGCTCATTTCTATGAGTATCTAAAAAGACCGCCAGCCTCCCCGGTGGGGTATTATTATCACGTTCTTGCCGTTCACGTTCTTTCTGAGTGGCCAGCCTAGCTTTTTCATCAGCCTTCTGTTGTATATAGTTTATTTCGTCTTGTCTGATTTTTGCGGCAATTTCTTTAATCTCCTCATCAGTTGGCCTAGTAGATTCATTGATATCTCCCACACTAGCCTCTGTACCTATAGGAACACCCGTCAGTCTAACCTCAATTGTCCCTTGGGGTTGTTTAATATGAAACCTAAAATATTTATATCCGCGTTGAGATAATCTGTTTTTTAAGCTTGAGGACGATTTGGAGTTATTCATCACTGCATTGATTTTATTAGCGGAAACCCAAGCTTTCTTTGGGTCATATTCTTCCTGGTACACAACTCCAGCAACATCGCTGAGACGAAGTGTCCTTCCATTAAATGCAATAAGTGTCTCGGCTATCCAATCTAGGTACATCCCTGGTCTTGGCCTGGTTTCGGGAGCATCTTCGTCTTCCTTTTTATGTTCCTCTCCAGCAAAAGCAAGAGTCATTAAAAACGATGCGGTTTCTAGTATTTTTCTTCTATTTTTTATTTCCTCGCCATATATAGGAAGAATGTCAGCTTCTATTGCAGTTCTTACCGCGCCAGTTCTACTGTTAGTCCCAAGTTTTTCTAGAATTTTTCGCACCTGACTATTAATAGTCCAAACACTGCGGTTTCGTTCCAAAGCAATTTCTTTATCCGTAAACCCTGAGGCGATTAGTTGAAGAACTTGATGTTCGCTGGGGCGCAGCTCGCCTATTTCTTTAGGTTCTATTTCTTTTTTTCTTTCTATTGCCTCTTCTTCGAAGGCTCTATACATCGCATGATTTCTATTCCTAGCTCCCAATTTCTTAAAGGATACACGTAATATGCTCTTTATGGTTTCTTCCGATATATTGAGTTCCTGAGCAATTTGACCATTATCATAGCCTGATGAAACCAGCTCGATGGTTTGAGTCTGCTGGGTACTTAACGGCTTGAATTCTGGGGTTGGCGCGTTCATGGCGAGCACGGCCAAATCAACAGCTATCTTAGCCATCTGATTATGATGATCGGCTGAGTTTGGAAACTCTGCTACAAGGCCGTCTGGGACAACAGATTCTTGAAGTGATGTCACAATCTAAAAATTCCTTAGCATAGCGCATATTCAACCATATAATAGGCAAAAAAACAAACTACGGGTTTATTTTCTTCAATCCATTGGAGACGAGCGACCCTACATCATATCCATGCCACCACCGCCCATGGGAGGTGCTGGAGGGGTTTTTTCGGGGACGTCGTTAACCAGTGCGCCCATGGTCATGGCTGTGCCGGCGATAGAAACAGCATTTTGAATAGCCTCTTTAATAACCCGGGTTGGGTCAACTATTCCTGAGGCTTTTAAGTCTACAAGTTTGCCTGGGTTATTAACATCTATGCCAAAACCATCTTTTTTCTGTATTTGAGGCAGCCATTCATCCGGATTGATGCCGGAATTGTCCATTAAAATACGGAATGGCTGTTCAAGAGCCTTAACGAGTAAATGACGACCCGGATTAACGTAGTCCATTATGCTTGATTTATCATCACCAAGAATTTTTCCAAGATTAATAAGGGTTACGCCGCCTCCGGCTACAACGCCTTCTTCAAGCGCTGATTTCACTGAAGCCACGGCGTCGTCAACCCGGAATTTCTTTTCTTCAATTTCAGTTTCGGTGGCGCCGCCAACTTTAATAACGGCCACTTTGCCACTTAGCGCGGCGCGGCGTTTTTCCAGATTTTCTTTGTCGTATTCACTGGTGGCCGCCTCGATTTGTTTATTGATTTGATCAATACGCGCCTTGACGGCGGAGCTTGTGCCGGCGCCTTCAATAATGGTCGTTTCATCTTTGGTAGCAATAACTTTGCGGGCCGAGCCCAAAACACTGACATCGGCATTTTCGAATGTCATGCCCCGCTCTTCGGTAATTACGTCGCCGCCGGTTAAAATAGCGATATCTTCCAAAATTTCGGCTCTTCGGTCGCCAAAAGCCGGAGCCTTGATGGCAACGGTATTAAACACGCCCTTTAGGCGGTTCAAGATCAATGTGCCAAGTGCTTCGCCTTCCACATCTTCAGCGATTAATACCAGGTCTTTTTTGCCTGATTGGGCCAATTTTTCCAGCATCGGTAAAAATTCCTGGATAGAACTGATTTTCTGGTCCGTTATCAAAATGGCTGGCTTATCATAAACGGCCTCCATGCGCGAAGTGTCGGTCACCATGTAGGGGCTGACGTAGCCGCGGTCCATGGTAAAACCTTCCACCACTTCGCTTTCCAGCGCCAGGCCTTGGCCTTCCTCGACTGTGACGACACCGTCTTTGCCGACACTTTCCATTACCTCGGCAATTAAGTTGCCGATTTCGCTGTCGCCGGCAGAAATTGTAGCCACTTCGGCGACGCGGCTCTTTTTACTGCCGATGTTTTCGCTTATGCCGCCCAGTTTAGCCAGCACGTTTTGCGCCGCTTTTTCTAAACCCTTACGCAGCTGCATCGGGTTGTGCCCGGCGGCGATCAGTTTGTTAGCTTCGTTCAAAATGTGATAGGTCAGGATCGTGACAGTCGTGGTGCCATCGCCGGCGACGTCGTTCATTTTGCTGGCGGCCTGTTTGATAAGCTCAGCGCCAACTTTGTAACCTAGTGTCTCGTCATCAACGTCGTCGATGTCCACGCCCTTAGCCACGTTTACCCCGTCATGTGTGACCGTCGGGTTACCATAGCTTTTGCTAAGCACCACGTTGCGGCCCTTGGGCCCCATGGTGGTCTTTACGGCGTTATATAAAATTTCGGCTCCGCCCAAAACCCGTCGGCGGGCGTCATCGTCATAAAAAACTTTCTTTCCCATCAATTCGCTCCTTTCAGTCGCTCGAGTCCTCAGCCGTTAGCTTAGAGCTCTTAGCTATGGACTCTTAGCTGTTAATTACTTTACTGTAGCCAGCACGTCTTCTTCTTTAACTAATATGTATTCTTTACCGTCTACTTTTAGCTCAGTCGTGCTGTAGCTCTTGTAGACTATCCGATCGCCAGTTTTGACATCCTTGACGTTTTTTCCGATTTTTAACACTTTGGCGATCATTGGCTTTTCGGCGGCTTTATCGGGCAAATAAAGGCCGCTAGCGGTTTTTGTAACGGCTTCTTCCTGCTCGGCAACCACCCAATCAGCCAATGGCTGCAAATTAACCATAATCACTCCTTTCATTCGTTCTAGCCCTTAGCCGTTAGCTCATAGCTCTTAGCTAGGGACTCTAAGCTTGTTTTCTGGCACTCATAATACCCGAGTGCCAAAAGTAAATCAAGGTTTTTTTGACAAACAAAAAACCACCTTCAAGGTGGGAAAAATCCGGCAACAAGCGCGTGCGCTGGGGTCGGCCCGAAGGCCGACCCCAGCGAGTGTGTTCCCTACGCTGCGTAGAGCACCGACTCGAGCTCACAGAGCTCGATTTGCTGCTCTATCAGGAAGGCCTGAGTTGCAGCGCCAGCGCCGTTCGCCACCAGTTCTTCGAGAGACTCGATGAGGTCCTTGAGGAAGCGCCGCCGTGCGTGGATGTCCACATACCGTTCCCGCGCGTGGCGGGATTGAGACTCGATGTTGAACATGAACGCACCCTCTTGTGCGTTCGCATCGAGTTCTCGCAGATCCGCGTTGCGGATACGACGCCGATGTGCCTTGGCGGCCTTCTTGAGCGTCTTGCGACGACGCCTCTCGATGAAGGCCTCCAGGTCGAAGGCGTTGCCGACCGGCTGATCTTCCTCGTCAAGCTCGTAGCCACTGACAGGGTCACCGAGCTGCTGCTCGATGTCGCTGCGGGTGACCCGCTCGAGGACATGGATACGCGAACCTTCACCCGTGCGCTCACGGCCGTAGCATTTGTCGCCACGGGCGCGGTGCGGGTTGTGGCGATGAAACCACAGATTCCCGCGTGTTGTAAGGGGTTTTTCGATAGCCATCTCGGCCATCGTTTCCCTCCTTTCGGGAGAGTGTCGAGGTTTACGCTTGTTGCCGAATTGTAAAGCGGAGCCCAAAAGACCTTCTTGCAAAGATAAAAGGCTCCTACCTAGCCACAATATGGACAAGTAGGAACCCTCTAGAATTTTTATTTCATAACTCTCGGCCCTTTAGTTCTTCTGTAAGCTTACCATAAGTGCTTTCTTTGTCAAGTGGCATTAATCAATTGTTATACTGAAACTCATGGCTAAAAAAATCTTGATGTGTCCGCCGGATTATTTTGATATTGAATACGACATCAACGCCTGGATGCACGAAGGCAACCAGGTCAGCGCCGAAACCGCCCATCAGCAGTGGCAAAAACTGCACGATATCTATACAAACCAGCTAGGCTGGGAAGCCCAATTGATAACACCCGTTAAAGGCTTGCCGGACATGGTTTTTGCCACTGATTGCTGCACCATAATTGGTAGTAAAGTCCTGCTCAGTAACTTCCGCTACCCGCAGCGCCAGCCGGAGACTGAGCAATTCGATAACTGGTTCCGGCAAAATGGCTATACCACCGCCAAAAAGGCCAAAAATTTCTTCGAAGGCGGCGGCGATACTATCGTTTTTGGCGATAAAATCATCGCTGGACATGGTTTCCGTTCGGATATTAAAGCCCACGACGAACTGCGCGAATTTTTTGGCCGCAAAGTTGTCAGCCTCAAAATCATTGATCCATTTTTTTACCACATGGATACTTCCCTAGCCGTACTCGACGACCAAACCGTGACCTATTATCCAGGTGCGATTGACAAAGCCAGCCAGGCAAAACTGAAAGCAGCGGTACCCCGTCTGATCGAAGCTACCGAAGAAGAAGCCAAAGGCTTTGGCTTAAACGTGGTGAGCGACGGCCACAATGTCATCTGCAGCGACGAATCTGAAAGCCTGCTGCAAAAATACCGCTCCGCCGGTTTTAATGTTATCGGCACTTCGATCCTCGAATTCCGCAAATCCGGCGGCGGCGTAAAGTGCCTAACCTTGGAGTTAGACCTCTAAAAATTGCAAAAAATTGTTCTGTAGTTCTGCAGAACTACAGAACTTCATCTGATTCATCTAATCAATGTAGTCGGATAGTGATTTTTGGTTGAGAAGCTCGACTTTGATACCTGGAAACTTTTGGCGGAAATATTTGGGGACTGAAAATTTTTCGTCGCTCCATAGGCATTCAAAGGCCCGCCACTCCCCGGATTGGCCCTCTACCAAATCCACCTTACCGTATATTCCACGCCAATAATACATATCAACAAATTCCTGATTATTAAAATGGAGCTTACGGCGCTCATTAATACAGAGGGACTCCCAAAGCGCCCCAACATCAGGCCGCAATGCCGGTTCATTGAAATTATTAATCAAGGCGTTACGTACTCCCAAATCGTAAAAATAAACCTTGCGTTTTCGATTGCTGAGTTGAGTGCGCTGATTGCCTGTCAGCGCCGGCATCCGCCAGACAACGAAAGATTGCTCCAAGAGGGTAATGTAGCGCGCCACCGTCTCCAATTTAGCTCCTAAAAGTACGCCCAGCTCGTGATATGAGACTTCATTTCCCGCCTGTAAAGACAGTGCCTGAAGCAAACGCGGAAGCAATTGTTGTTGACGCACCTCTACCAATTCCAGCGTATCTTTATAAACGTACTGTGAGGCGATAGTCATTAGTTCTTGTTCGGCAGCTTTAGCGCTCATTGCAAAAATGTGAGGGTAGCCGCCGTATCTCATCAGCTTTTCGTACACGCCCTGAAGCTGCCTGGGCTGATAGTCAAAGTGGTCTTTTATTTCGGTTAACGATAACGGCATCAGGAGCATTTCAATTGATCGACCGGTAAGCGGTTCCTTGATTTTGTTAGCCAAATCAAATGAAGAGCTGCCGGTAGCGATAATGTTAAGCTCCGGGTGAGCGTCAATTAGAATCTTTAGGGTCAGTCCGATGTTCTCCACCCGCTGGGCTTCATCAATTACAATCAATTTAGCCTGACCAACCACTTGCTCGAGACTGGCAAGGCTGTAAGGAGTAAGATCGCGTCGGGTCTGGAGCTCATCACAGTTCAAATATAACTGCTGGTTTTTGGGGGCATCACTTAGGATTTTTTTCACCAGCGTTGTTTTACCTATCCGGCGCGGACCGTAAACGATTATGACTCTTCCCCTGTTGAGTGAGTCACGGATATTTTTCTCTAGTTTCCTAGGTATCATGCAGGGACAATAGCACAAATAATTCCACCGTGCAAGAGATATTTATGCAATTATCCCTATTATATTAGGGATAATTAAATGATTATCTACATTTACTTCTTCAGGCTCTGGCGTAGAGCTTCTTTGGTGATACCAATTTCGTCCCAGGGGTGTTCGCCGTCGGCGCGTTCGATGGTTTTTTCGTGGCCCTTGCCCAGCAGCAACACGGTGTCGCCTTTTTGGGCACGCGAAAGGCTAAATTTGATCGCTTTGGTGCGGTCGTGGACCAAAAACAGGTCTTTGTCACGGACTTTGCCGGTTTTTTCTGCGCCGGCGGCAATCTGGTCCAGGATTTCCATACCGGGCGTGTCACGGTCGTCCTCCTCAGTTAAAATCACTTCGTCAGCATATTGACCGGCCAGTTCACCCTGTACTGGCCGCTTCAGCTTGTCACGCTGACCGCCAGCTGAACCAAACATCACAATGAGTTTCCTGTTGACGACCGGTCTGAGGTCTTTGAACAATTTCTCGAAACTGTCCGGTGTATGGGCATAATCAACAATCAAGTCAAAGTCCTGGCCTTCATTAAGGGCTGTCATGCGGCCTTCCACGCTTTTTAGCGCGGCGATTCCCTGCTCTATTTGGTTTGGCTCCAGCCCCAGTGCCATACCGACGCCAACGGCCGCTAGCGAATTATAAATATTAAAGCTGCCTGGCAAATTAGTCTTAATATTTAGTGTGGCACGCTGTAACCTTACCTTATAGCTGCTGCCGTCTGAAGTCATATTAATATCATTTGCTACCAAGTCGCCCTTTTTGACTCCGTATGTCAAAGGCCTGGCAATGTCAGAGGCAAACAAACTCGCGCTTTCATCTTCAGCGTTAATTACTCCAACGTGTAGCCCTTTTTTGTTACGGTTAGCTAGCTTAAACAGCTTTCTTTTGGCATCGCGGTAATTCTCGAACGTGCTGTGGTAATCCAAGTGCTCGTGCGTCACATTGGTCATTACAGCTATTGAATACGGTATGCCCCACACGCGGTTTTGGGCCAAGGCGTGGCTGGTAGTTTCCAGGACCAGCCATTCAACCCCCTGTTTTTTAAACCACCCCAGCCGTTTCATTAACTCCGGCACAGCCACGTTGGTCATGTGATGAATTTGCGGCTTGATATTGTCCCCCACCCCATAACCGACAGTCGTCATAAGCCCGACGTTGTAGCCGGCTTCGACCATCATCCGATGAATTAAAAAACAGGTCGTTGTCTTGCCGTTAGTGCCCGTAACACCGATAACTTTCAGTCCGCGGGCCGGAAAAACATTGATAATATTAAACAAAACCGCCTCTCCTAAGTGGCCGTATGGTTCAATTCTCCTAAAGAGTTTTTTAGGAATCAGCTTCTTGACTACCGTACGCAGGCTCATACGGCTATTTTAACAGCCTAGACGTGCGGACTTTGGATTAACGCGTAGACAATCTTCAATAGTTCAAGCTGAGAAGACGTTGTCGGAACAAATCCATAATCTCGTGGCTCTCCCTTATCAGTAAAGTGGGCAACACCTTCTATCAATCTTTCAGATGGTTCTATGAATTTTAGTCTAACCGAAGGAGCCGGACCTATAAGTGTCTCGCCGCCAGCCCCATGAAATTCTCTGGTCTCAACATTGGTATCAAAGAGTATAAACGTTAGTATTCCGCGCTTTTCATGATGCAAAAGATCGATTTCAATACCGGCCAATGCGTCATTAAAAATTACTGCACCGCCTTCGTGTGATTTTAGTGCTTTCCTGGTTTCGGGGGGCCCGGCCCAGCCGGTTCTTGGAAAAACTTTAACCTTAAGCGTTCTGAGCCCGTAGCTGTAATCGATGGCTGAATCCTCAAAAATCTCATATAAGTTTTCTCCATATCCGCCTTTTCCTAAAAGAGGGTAACGTAACAAATCCGACTCGGCAGCCGTTGGGACGATTTCATGCTGAGAGGCTAATATAACATCTCTTACAATACTGGATTCAATGTCCGAGGGAAATTCCGGCAGTCGTTCAGGATTCCAATTGTGATAACCTGTCATGATATAATACTATAGAATAATTAACTACATATTACAAGATGAGGGTCCTGGGGATTGAAACTAGTTGTGATGAAACAGCGGCGGCTGTAGTTGAATCCGCCGGCCGGCGGAGGCTTAAGCTACTCTCAAATGTTGTAGCTAGTTCAGTTGATCTGCACGCCGCCTACGGCGGCGTGGTCCCGGAAATCGCCGCCCGCAGCCACATCGAAAGCATCTTGCCAGTAATCGACCAAGCCCTAAGGGGCGCTTTTGGCTATTCGTATTTAGTATCTGGCTCCTCTCGAAAAAAGCCAAATATCAACAGCCAAATACCAACAGCGGATGACCTTTGGTCATCCATTGATGCGATTGCTGTCACTCAGGGGCCGGGCCTCATTGGCAGTTTGCTAATAGGTGTTCTGACCGCCCGCACACTGGCCATCGCCAAGCAAAAACCCTTGTACGCCATCAACCACCTCGAAGCACATGTCTACGCTGCTTTCCTCAACGAAGTTGCTACGCAACGAAGAATGGAGAATGGAGAATGGAGAATGGGAAAAGGGGAGAAAAATACAGCAGATCATACTTCTTACTCCATGCTCCATACTCCGCCGATATTTTCGATGCTGGCTCTGATCGTGAGTGGTGGTCATACCCTATTAGTCCTCTTTAAAAATCACTTCGATTACCAGCTTTTGGGCCAAACTACAGATGACGCCGTGGGCGAAGCCTATGACAAAGTGGCCAAAATGCTCGGACTGCCTTACCCCGGCGGCCCTTCTATCGCCAAAGCAGCAAAAAAAGGTAATGCGTACTCTTTCAATTTCCCCAAAGCCAAATTCGATGTGAAAGATGTGAAAGGTCCGACCTTTCACACTAATGCTTATCCGTTTAGCTTTTCCGGATTAAAAACAGCCGTTTTACGGGCTGCCCAAAAAACAAGCGGCCATGATTACACCTTCCCTTCCACAAAGCTGCCAGAGGCCTTAAACAAGGCCCAGAAGGCTGATATCGCCGCCAGCTTTCAGCGAACAGCTATAGAAATGCTGGTTGATGCGCTAAAAAAGGCCGAAGAGGAGTTCCAGCCCAAGTCTATCGTTATCGCCGGCGGCGTGGCGGCTAATGAAGAACTTAGGAAGACGGCCAAAAAGGAGCTTTCTGCCCCTGTTATCTTCCCCGATACTCAACTCTGCACCGACAACGCAGCGATGGTGGCTACCCTTGGCTATTTCAAGGCTAAGCATAAACAACCCAAAGCAGACCCTTATTCTCTCGAGGTGGATCCTAGCCTTAAGATGTAGCTCTAGCTCTAACCTTAAATTTAGGGAACGTCAGATGCTTACTGATGTCAGCTGGTATTGAGTGTTTTAAAGATTGGTAAGCAGCCTCATTATTAACATATGGCAATGCCCCGGCAAAAACGTGCCCCGGCTCGGACATGGAAACAACTCGAGGTCGCTCGAAAATATCTTTATAGTCTGGCCATGATTGATTATTTATACTTCTAAAGACTGCTTGTCCGATGCCATTACAGACTATTTCCTGAAGTTGACGACTCAACGCTTGCCTGTACGCAAATAATTCAGCTGGGTTCTTTATAGTTAATCTTACTTTGGTCATAGACTGGCAGGGTTCAACGCCGACTCCTTGGCCGTCAGCTACATCTGCTCGCAGAAACGTCACAATCTTTGAGCTTTTTCTATCGGTAAACTGCGCCGGGCCACCACTCTTATTAAGGCCAATGTCTGCACTTCCTGGAACGACAAAAACAACCCTATCTTTGGTTGGGCCAATTGGCACTACTTCGATATGGGCCCTTGGATGTGTAACGTGCGGCTTGCGATCAACACCAATGCTGATTTCCGTTAAGGGAACATCTAGCTTAGGCCTTTTAGCCGCAAAGTCATGATAAGCTCCAAAAAGATATCTAATAACCCCTTTTTTATATCGATCTAGTGGTCCGTTAGCCAGCTCACCACCAACTTGTACTACCCGCACTTCTGTCTGACCCAGCGGAAAGGTCATAATTTCTTCATATTCGTATTGGAGCAGCGGTAGCACAGACTCATTTTGTGGATCATCATTTGCAACTTCCCTTATGAGAGCCCTGAGATCTGGCGGCAATGGCTTCCACTGCCCTGCTCTTTCAATCTGGTAGCTATCTGGCTCCCTGAACCCTTCCTCAGCTACTGCAGTCTCCGGTGCGCTAGCTAGCATAGCCGCTCCTAAGGCCAACACAGTAAGCGGCCTTTTGTACTTGTCCACATATCCTTCACCTAGCATTTCATTATATTATAACATATTAAGATTGTTATTCAATATTGCTTCCCTGTTGAATCGGGGTTATGCCCAGTAGTAGACTTTCAAGCTCTTCGAGTTATACACCCCTTTTGGGGTGGACTTGAAAGCCCACTACTGGGTATGCTTAGGTCAAACAAACATTTACCCGCTGAAAACTTCTTATGAGGTAGGCGGCCTTGTTCCGGAAAACACTCAAAGAAGTTTTAGCGGGCAAGGGTGGTAAAAATAAAAACCAGTATTAGGTACTTCCTGTCTTATGGCAGGTGATTTAGAGTAATCCTTTTCGCGTGAAAGGCTAGTATTTTTGTGCTAGCTTTTTTTGTAAAAAGCTATCAAATTAACAGTAGATAGTTAACAGTAGTCAGTTTGAATTAAAACAGAAGTTCCTAAACTGTTAGCTGTAAGCTGTTTACTGTATACTTGACCTCAATGGGATTACCGAAGGCTTACGAGGCCTCTAAATACGAATCCGGTATCTACAAACTGTGGGAAAAGAGCGGGGTATTTATCGCTGACCCCAGCAGTTCTAAGCCGCATTTCTCGATGGCTATGCCGCCTCCCAACGAAACCGGCACGCTGCACGTGGGACACGCGCTGTTTCTGACGCTTCAAGATATCCTAGCTCGACATGAACGCCAAAAGGGTAAAGACGTCCTGTGGCTGCCCGGAACAGATCACGCTGCCTTGGCCACCAATGCCATCATCGAAAAAAAGCTGGCAGAGCAGGGAACTGACAAACATGCCATCGGCCGGGAAGAGTTTATAAATCAGGTCAAAGAGTTCGTCGGTAACAGCCGCGAAACTATTAATTCCCAGATACGGGCCATTGGCGCCTCTTGTGACTGGAGCAGAGGGCGTTACACCTTAGACGATGCTCTCAACCGCCTCGTCAACGAAACCTTCGTAAAAATGTACAATGACAGCCTAATTTACAGGGGTCACCGCATTGTTAACTGGGATCCTAAATCCGAAACCACCGTATCCGACGACGAAGTCATTCATAAAGAGGAAAAGGCACCGTTTTACACTTTACAGTACGGGCCGTTTAAAATTGGCACCGCCCGCCCGGAAACCAAGTTCGGCGACAAATACGTGGTGATGCACCCCGATGATAAGCGCTATGTGAGGTACAAGCACGGCGAGACATTTGAAGCTGATTGGATAAACGGCAAAGTGACAGCCACCATCATCAAGGACGAAGCCGTCGATCCCTCTTTCGGAACAGGGGTCATGACCATTACCCCGTGGCACGACCGTACCGACTTTGATATTGCCGAAAAACACGGTTTAGAAAAGGAGCAAATCATTGGTTTTGACGGCCGGTTATTACCTATAGCCCAAGAGTTTTCGGGCATGAAAATTGACGAAGCCCGGCCCAAAATCGTTGCCAAATTACGCCAAAAAGGCTTGTTGATCAAGGAGGAAGAATACACTCATAATGTGGCTCTAAATGACCGCGGTAAAGGTGTTATTGAACCGCAAATCAAACTACAATGGTTCGTTGACGTTAACCGCCCGGCCGTGGAATGGAAAGGGCAACTACGCTCGCTGAAAGAAGTGATGCGGGCCGTTATCGAGGACGGTGATATTCAGATTGTGCCCAAGCGCTTTGAGAAAATTTATTACCACTGGATTGATAACTTGCGCGACTGGTGCATCAGCCGCCAAATCTGGTGGGGACACCAAGTTCCGGTTTGGTACAAAAAAACCGATCAGCCAACCATGGGCTTTGATCAAACAATCATGAATCAGATGTTTAAGGGTAAGACTAAAACTTACCGCCAGAAAGATTACGGCTACAAGGTTGGCGATAAAATACTGGTTGAAAATACTCAGACGGGGGTAGTTTTCGGTGAAATTACTCTTAAAAGCATCGTTAAAACCACAGTGGGCCAAGTAGATCTTGGCGATAAAGCTCACTATATTACGTACAAAACTACGGGTGAGCTAATTGCCGCGCTCAAGAAATATTATCCCGACAGGAAGATGGATGATAATTATCCGATTTGGGTTTATGGCTATAGTTTTGAACCCAAGGAAGTCATACCCGAAATTTACGTTGGGGTTACCCCGCCGAAAAGTGCAGGCCTGCCTGCCGGCAGGCAGGGATGGGAGCAGGATCCGGATACACTGGATACCTGGTTTTCTTCGGCGCTTTGGACCTGGAGCACGCTGGTAGATCAAAAGCTGGCCAAGGATTATTCTTTATCACTCGAAGACCTGCTGCAAAAAAGCCAAGATTACAACATTTATCATCCTACAGATGTGATGGAAACTGGCTGGGATATTCTGTTTTTTTGGGTGGCGCGGATGATTTTGGCTACCACTTATGTCACTGGCAAGGTGCCTTTTAAAACCGTTTATTTGCACGGACTGGTGCGCACCGAGTATGGCAAAAAGATGAGCAAAAGCGATCCGGACAGCATCGTTGATCCAATGGAAGTCATTCCGGAATATGGCACCGATGCTTTGCGTTTAGCGCTGGTAGCCGGCGTTTCATCCGGCGCCGACCAGCGGCTAGGGAAGGCCAAAATCGTGGCCAACCGCAACTTCGCTAACAAGCTTTGGAACATCGCCCGCTACATCCAAGATGTGAAAGGTCCGTCCTTTCACGCCGAAGTTGCTCCGAAATCACCGGCGGATCATTGGATACTTAACAAGTTAAGTATTTTTTCTCAGGCAGTAGATAAGGCCTTGGCTGGCTTCAAATTCGCCGAGGCTTACAAACTTTTATACCATTTTGTGTGGGATGATTTTGCCGACTGGTATATAGAAGCCAGCAAGGTCGAACCGAACATGGGCATGTTGAATCACGTGTTGGAAAGCACACTTAAGATGGCCCATCCGTTCGCCCCATTTATCACCGAAACCATATGGCAAAATCTGGGTAAAAAGAGCTTACTGGCGGCAGAACTCTGGCCCGAGATCGCCAAGGCCGACAAAGCCCAAGCGCGGCAGTTTGAGGAACTTAAGAAAATCATTACTGAAGCCCGGCAGATAGCCATTAATGTAGGCGTTAGCAAGCCAACTTTACTCTACAAAGACAGCGACATAATTGAGGAGAATAAGGAGCTTGTGAAGCGTTTGGGTAGGCTAGGGAGTGTTAAAGAAACAGGCCAGAGAAGTGGTATCCGCCTGACGGGTACTAAACAAACCGTCTGGTTGGATATTGACCATCGAACCGCAAGGTCCTATCTAGAAAAACTTAGGAGCCAAATGCATGACCAAGAAGCCTTAATCAAGATGTTAGAAGATCGCCTTGCTAATAAGGCCTATGTTAAGCGCGCGCCCAAGAAGCTTGTAGAGGAGACTAAGGCCCAGTTAACGGATGAAAAGGATAAGTTGCAAACGCTTCAGAACGAACTTAAAACCTTCGAAAAATCCCTCAACCAACCTTCAAGCTAACCCCTGTTAAAATTCCTCCTATACCACATTTTGTTTATTTCCGAGGTCGAACCTTGGAAACAGAAAGTGATTAGAATTCGAGGTGTTTTTTGATGCGGGTGATGCTGTCTTCAGGGTTTTCTTCGTCGAACCACAGGACCTGCCAGCCAATGTGGTCGGCGGCGGCCAAGAACGGACGCGTGTCGTCTATCAGCAGGATCTCATTCGGTTCCATAGCAGCTAACTCTTGGGCAGTTTCATAAATTTTTGCTTGCGGTTTAGTAACACCGACTTTCGACGAATCAATTATAGACTTGTATTGCACATCTGGAATCAGGCCTTTTTGGCATAGTTCGTCAATAAAACCTTCGACGTTATTACTAAGGATCCCAACTTCATAGTTTTCGGCTACCCAACGCACCAATTCGTCCATACCAGGCATGGCCCGAACGTTGGCCATGTAATATTTGTGCCAATCAAAGCCACTTACGCCGAGTTCTGCTGACACTTTAGAGTTAAATTCATCCAGGCTAATCCGGCCGCTGCCGGCTTCATCACTGTGGCGCCAAAAAAATGTCTCGATTACATCCGCGGGAACATGCAGTTCGTGGGCGGCGTCTGTAAATGCCCTTTGGTAATAACGCACCAGCGTGCCATTAATATCAAAATATACAAACCTGATCCCTGTTTTAGAGCGTTTTTTGGTGAGGGCAGAGGAGCTGACGCTTTGCTCGGTACCCAGCAGATCTTCGAGTGCTGTCCCGGTGGCCGCGGCGATGTTGGCAACTGTGAAAACGCTTGGCGATCGAATGGCGCCGCGCTCGATCTTGGCCAGCGTGGAATAGCTAAGCCCGGCTTTTTGGCATAGTTCCTGTTGTGTCAAACCGGCGCGCTTGCGCGCCAATTGCAGTCTTTTCCCTAGTGCTCTTTCATCCATCCCGTTTAGAAATCCAATCCACTGCCAGCGGCTTGGCAGATTTTATTTTTAATAAAATCTTATTTCTAACGGGATTTACCATAACACCTACTAAAACTCCACCCCTGTCCCGTTAGAGATAGGAATTCGTAGAATTCCGTAAGCTTTAACAGGATCATCTAGCACTATAGTACCAACGTGTTAGCCATTAGCCAATAGCTGTTAGCTGTTAGCTAGCCTCAAAAGGCTAGTTTTTGGGCCATTTCGGCCAGTTCTTCATTTTGCGCCCGTCGAGGATTTTGTCGATATTCTTCCATATTATTAAAAGGAAAAACATGCACATGAGCATGATCAGGCACATGGACGCCTACCACCTGCAAACCCACACGGTTGGGGGTCAGAACTTTACTAATTCGATCAGCAACTTTCTTGACTGTTTTCATCAGCGCTTCGTAGTCCGAATCAGGCAAATCCCAAATGTATAATTGTTTTTTAGATATTACTAATACGTGGCCCGGTTGAATAGGTTCAATATCTAAAAAGGCGAAGGTTCTATCGTCTTCATACACCTTATAGCAGGGAATTTTACCTCTGATAATTTTGGTGAAGATACTGTCCGCCATTTTACAGACCTACTAAGCTCAAGACCGCAAAGAAAAATATAAAAAGGACCAACCCAGTAATCGCCGCGGCTGTTAATGAACGCTGGGTGTTATTGCCGCTGGTTTGCTGAAAATGAGAATAAAGCCACGTGCCAGCCCCAACCGCAAACATCAAACTAACCAAACCCTTCCCCATAAATTAATGATAGCAAACTTCGATTAGCGGCTTTGCATGGCGTCGAGTAGGACGGCAAAGATCATCCAGGCGTGCTCATCCAGTTCGCTAGCATGTTTTTCGTCCAAATAGAAGGCGTAGTGGTCGCGGAAAAGTGTCAACTTGGTATATTCTCCGACAATTTTGTCGCCGGCAAGAATAGAGAAATGAAACTTGAAAGGGAATGGGATGAAATTTTCTACTGGGATCAGCTCCCAAATCCGGCGCAGCAGTGCCATGGCCGTGTTTTTTTCGGCAACTTTAAATACTGGCTTTTGTAACTGCGCATCGCGATAAATACTCCACGTGCTGCTGACAAATGATTTCTTAAACTCCTTCTTTATTGCCGCTAAATGCTTTTTATCACTGTCTGTTACATCAAAAACGGGCGCCAAATCTATAATATTCCTGGCTTGGCTGGCGGCTAGGGCAGTAGATCGTTGCTCGTCGCTATAAAGTGTGAATTGCTCCCGCAGCGCGAATGGTTTTTGGCGAATGTAGCCAACTAACTGATTATCCTTCAGTATTCTGTATTCATTTGTCCAAAAAGTTATCTTCTGATGAACCTCAAACAGTTTCTTCATCCCGTTAGAAGTCCGATTCGCTGCCGGCAAATCGGCAGATTTTATGTTTAATAAAATACTTACTTCTAACGGGATTCATATTCGAAGTATACCACTGCTATAAGGTATAATTACCTCTGTTCTTATTGCAATTTTGCAAGGTCGTGCAAGGCAGATCCTTGTAAAATTGGGAGGAGGAAGCGACCTGAAGCTGAAAGTAAGTAACAAATATATGCTTACGGAAGCTGGCATGTCGATTCCGACGAGGAGAGGTGGCCGAGTGGTTTAAGGCGCTGCTCTCGAAAAGCAGTATACCCGCAAGGGTATCGAGAGTTCGAATCTCTCCCTCTCCGCCATGCAGTATAGATTTGACATATATAAACATCTTTGATACTCTACTTATATGAGTAAGGCCACAGTTAAATTACAAATCCCGCTAGATAAAACATTGCGTGACCAGGTGGAAAAACACGCCCGCAAAATGGGCTTTAGTTCGGTGCAAGATTTTACCCGTGTAATGTACAGTACTGTGATACGTGAGAATCTACGACTCAGTTTGACCCCTGAGCCAGAGGAGTACCTAAGCCCCCAAGCCGAGGCACGATATAAAAGACAGCTGGCTGATCTACCGCGGCAGTTGAAGACCGGTGAGGCTAAAAGTTTCGACAATGTGGAAGACTTTTTGGCAGATCTCAAAAGTCTATGAAGCGGATAATCCGTGACAAGACTTTTGCCAAACATTACAAAACCCGCATTGCACCCAACCCAAAGTTAGTGAAGCAGTTTGATGACCGCATCCAACGGTTTTTTAGTGGTGAACGCAGTAAATCCATAAATGATCACGCCTTAACAAGAGATAAAAGAGGCCAGCGGGCGTTTTCTATTGCTGGAGATATCAGGGTGGTTTACACAAAGACTGACGACTCTTATATTTTCCAGGATGTTGGCAGCCACAACCAAGTTTTTTAGCGACCTGCTACAATAACGCTTATGAATCCCGTTAGAAGTAAGTATTTTATTATAAATAAAATCTGTCCTTTCACGGGATGTGAAAGGAACTTCTAGCGGGATGAATTTTTTGCGGAAGATGCTGCTGGTATTTTTGGGGGCACTGCTTCCGTTTTTTCTCTTCGCTTTAGCCGTAGATACAAGCATCATCCGCGCTACTGGCAGTTCCGACCCCATTAAAAAGATTTTAGCCAACAGCGGCATTTATGACTCCATAATTTCCAGCGCGCTGGACCAGGCCAAGAGCGAGGTGGGCAGCCAAGATGATGTAAATCTTAGTGACCAGACCGTAAAAACCATTGCTGAGCGGACTTTTACGCCCCAGTTCTTAAAAGAAAACACCGAGCAAGTCCTTGATAGTATCTACCTTTGGCTGGATGGCAAGACAACACTACCTAATTTTAAGATAGACCTTTCCAGCCTAAAGACAACTTTTGCGGTCGAAGCCGCAAAAGTCGCACAGGAGCGGGCGGCCACTTTGCCGGCGTGCCCGGCCGGGCTTTCTGGCAGTGCGGATAATTTCGAGCCGTTCTCCGCCACCTGCCTGCCGCGGAGCCTGACGCCAGCGCTGGTTAACGACCAAGTAAAAAACAGCCTTAGTTCTGGGGAGGGGTTCTTGGAAAATCCGGTCATCACGGCAGACACTATTAAAGTCTCCGGCTCCAACCAATCGGTTTTTGCTGACCAGCTAAAAGACGTGCCAAACTATTATCAACAGGTTAAAAAGACACCGATTTATTTAGCAATTTTGAGCTTGCTGATCGCCTTGGGAATCGTTTTTCTTAGCTCCAGTCGGCGGGCGGGACTGCGGCGAGTTGGTATTATATTGGTTATTGTTGGCACGCTGCTGCTAATCTTTGCCTGGGTCTTGAATTGGGGCGTCAATCAAAAGGCTTTGCCGCAACTCGAGCTGGAAAATAAAGTTTTGCAGGAGAAACTAAAGACCTTGGCTTCCGACATCACCGCCAATATCGATAAAACCTTCTGGACCTTTGGCGGGGCCTACGCGGCGCTGGGCGTGCTAGCCATTGCCGTGCCGCTGTTTGTCCACCGCCGCAATGGCCACGCCGTACATGAGCCTGCGCCCGCGGAACATGTCCCAGCCGAAGGGCATAGGCCGGAAGAACTAGAGCCAAAGCCTAGACCTCCAAAGAAGCCCCCAGCCAAAATCCAGTAATTAATATTAGTCGGGCAATTTTACTTTGCCAGCGTTGGCCGTTTGCCAGTCTTTGACCTGTTGGACTAGCGGCCCAAGTGATTCGACTTGACGGGGCTGGCAGCCGGCATCTTGGCAAAGCTTTTTGTAATTTTCTAAAACCTGGGGCAAAAGTTTATCCTTGGCCCGGAACAGGACGAGCGGCTCGTCATCTGGTATGGGCGTACCATCCATTTTGGTTATGTTGCCGTCAGTTTTATATTTTCCATCGATCTGTCGCATAGTAAAAGTCTCCTGTTACAAGCATAATTGTATCAGAGCTATTTAGCCTAGAATTTTTGCGAGTTGATTTTTGTATTTCTTGAGATATCCCGGCATCTGCGAGTGCACGGGAGTTGGCAAATTTTCTAGCGTGAACCAGCCGACCTCATCAAACATATCAGGTTCGTTATTTTTCATTTGTTTTCTATCCACCAGCACAGCAAAATCAAGGCCGATCCAGTGAGTCGGAGTACCATCTTCTAATTTACGGAGCATGTTTCTATAGCCTAGGAATTCTATTTTTTTAGCTTTGGCGCCGTACTCTTCCTTTATCTCGCGCCGGACGTTTTCTAAAGGATCAACGCCCCATTTTAGGCCACCAGCGCCAACTTCCCACCGGCTTTTCTCATCACGGGCGTTTTGGCTGCGTTTGGCTAAAAAGAACTCGCCGCTGCCGTCATAACAAAAGAAGGTTGCGGTGACGCCAACAAAACTGACACCTTTATGTTGTCGCAAAATCTCAGATGACAGTTTTTTCATACCTCGCCGTCCCATTCTTTGTAAAACTCTTTCAAGAAATTTTCTATATATTCGTGCCGGTGTTCTGCCATTTTTTTGCCTGTTTTAGTGTACATACGGCCTTTAAGATGAAGCAGTTTTTCATAAAAATGATGGACCGCAGAGGTATTTTGCATGTGAGCTCTCTCATAGGTGTAGTCTTTCAGGTGCGGCTGGTCTGGGTCGTAGACTAACCGGCCATGTGCCCCGCCGAAAGTAAAAGTGCGAGCAATACCAATCGCACCGATAGCATCGAGCTTATCCGCATCATGGACTATCCGGCCTTCCAACGTACTTAGGCTGGGCTTTATGTTCGCGCTTTTAAAAGACACGTTTCGGACAATATCCTCAACATGGGCGATGGTATCTTCCTCTAAATCTAAGCTGCTAAGCCATTTACGGGCTTCTTTTGCCCCTATTTCAAAATCACCGCCATGGAACTTGTGGTCAGCGATGTCATGCAGCAACGCAGCGAGTTCAACCACTAAAAGATCGGCGTCTTTTTCTTTTTTGGCGATATGCTTGGCTAACCGCCAGACACGATAGATATGCCACCAATCATGGCCGGTTGTATCATTGGTAAACCGCTTTTTGATGAACTCGGCCGTCTTTTTGATCGCCTCCGTGTTTGTCATAGTGCCATGATATCAAGTCGTGGGAATTTTGGGTCTTGCCCAGTAGTGAGTCTGCCTGAGGCGAGTCTACTAATGGGCTTGCATTTGGCCGTTAGGCAGAGTATCTTGGTTTCTTGGATTATTAAATAGACATGGCAAATTTAGAAGAACATACAGGCCTTTCTATTGACGAAAGTGAGGTGAGGCGAGACTTAGTCAGGCCTGCTGCTGAAACGACCCAAGACGAAAATGAGCAACTAGCTAGACTTGCTTTTGCTGGTCTTGTTGAATCTCGTCGAAATGGGAGCAAGGTTCGTATTCAGGAGCAATACGAAAAATGGTTACGCCTTGGAGATTCTTAGTAGTCACGACAAAGGGGAGTAATTAGCTTTACCAAAATCTAGACAACTATGGCATAAACTGCTTTATTTCCTTTTTTGATCCAATCCGGTCAAAGATGGGGTATTTTGTTAATTATGGTTTAATGAAGCCAGTATGAAGAGATAAGTATGTTTAAAGAATTTAGAAAATTTATCCTTCGCGGTAATGTGGTTGATTTAGCCGTTGGTATTGCCATTGGCGCCGCCTTTACCAGTGTCGTCAACTCTTTGGTGAAAGGTTTTATAGACCCTTTGGTGGCGGTTTTTTATGGCGGGCAAAAACTTGCCAACTCGACTTTTACCATCAACGGCAAGGAATTCTTATACGGCGATATTATCAACAGCACCATTTCGTTTTTGATAGTTGCTATAGTCATTTTCTTCGTGGTAGTCCAGCCTATTAACAAGCTAACCGAGCGGTTCGCTATGGGTAAAGATGAAGAAAAACCGACGCGCAAATGCCCTTACTGCATTAGTAAAATCCCCAAAGAAGCTACAAAGTGCATGTTCTGTACTTCAACTGTCAAAAAAGCCGCCTAGGTTATCTTTCTTTGAATCAACAAACTAAAAATTACCTCCTACAACACCCCTTTAAATATACGATCGTATATTTAAAGGGGTGTTAGGTTTTTAGCAGGCGCGAAATATGTAACCATAAATATAGCCGCTAGCTATATACTTGACCTAGCGGATCCAACGCTAGCCATTGCTAATATCAAACCCTACGGCCTATGGTAATTTTGGATAACTGTCCGGGTATACCTACCCAGTTGGTACAAGAATTAATGTTTTTTCGGCATATAACTTCGGTGACTCGAAAAGTTCCGGCGTGGAAAATCTGAAGCAGAATTCTCTAACATAATCTGGGAACTTTTCTGGTG
>Ga0209542_10001426_pt1 | contig 56158 bp, 67 predicted proteins | sample RifCSPhighO2_01_FD_184028 | JGI IMG/M metagenome (GOLD analysis project Ga0209542, IMG submission 184028) | Soil microbial communities from Rifle, Colorado - Rifle CSP2_plank highO2_0.1 (SPAdes) (version 2) | ecosystem: Environmental > Terrestrial > Deep subsurface > Rock core/Sediment ... | reverse complement strand
CGGCCTGGGACCTCGGGCGGTTACATCGGCTTCCGTGTTGCGGTAGTTTTCGGTTCTTAATACTTTGAATCTTTGGTTCTTTTGGTCTCTTTTAAAATTTTAAAAGATGACTATAAATAGAAATAGCATTTACACTTGATTTTTTCCTTATTCTTCTTTATGCTTCACAATAGATTTTGTTAATGCAGATGTGGGTACGCCTACATCTCACGAAATCTCACTTTTTATTTAAAGCCCGAGTTTTGATGGGTACGCCTGTCAAAAGAGAGCAAATAGGAAGATGAAACTACTTGTCCCTTTTTGAAGGCATCAATAAGAAATGATTGAGCCATGTTAAATACAGGAGATAGTCTTTAATGTCTAAAGACCATCTCGGTTCGAATATAAAGATAAGGTGTTTTGGATTAACATTCAGTGGTAACAATGAAGTAGGTCATACTTACTTCAGGAAAGAAAAGGGGCAATACACGCGTGAGTCCGGTGGTTCGAACCGTCTCATGGTTGGTAACTCTGACCTCGGTGGTGCTGGGAACGCCAATTGGAATCAACCTGATAACTCGAACGATAACATCGGTTTCCGTGTTGCGGTAGTATTATTTTCTTTAAGTGGAGGAGGATTTAATCCAACCACCAAGCATCCTGCCTATTTCTTGGAGAGAAGATTCCAGTTCAAGGTATTTTTTATTATCAAGAATTTTTAAATCTTTACACAATCTTATGAATATTTTTGCTAAATCAAGCTTTGTACTTGCCTTTTGCAATACAGGAAATTTTTCAGTTTTAGATAATCCTCCTGCTATTACGATAGTTTCTAAAAAATCCAAAAGCGCATTCTCGCAACGTTGACCAAGGGTATATTTATCTTTTTTGGGAAAATTGACGAGATAACAATAGAAACGTTTATATGTTTCGTATATTTTTTGAAAAATAGGAAAATCAAAAGTTCGGTTATTTGATTGAAAACCATGAGAATTTGGCATACCATCTACTCTCATAGTAGCACGATTGAAGCTGTTTTCCAAGCGTGGGACGAGTTTATAATCGGCAAAAAGAAAAAAACCGATGTTGTAGCTTTTGCAAGATTTTTAGAAGATAACCTATTCGAGTTGCATCAAAACTTGCAAAATAAAACATACGAGCATGGTGGATATAAATCATTTTATATTAGGGATCCGAAAGTCCGCCACATATCAAAAGCTTGTGTGAAAGATAGGGTTGTTCACCATCTCGCAAGCAGATTATTAGAAAAAATATTTGATTCAACATTTTATACTCATTCGTATTCCTGCCGCAGAGAAAAAGGAACTCTTAAAGCCATTGAGGCATTTATCAGATTTTCAAGGAAGGCAAGTAAAAATAATACTTTTCCATTGTTTGCTTTAAAATGCGACATTAAAAAGTTTTTTGCCAATGTTGATCACGAGATACTTATAAAATTACTGAACAAAAGAATTCAGGACGAAGACTTTTTGTGGTTATTAAAAGAAATTGTCAGTAGTTTTAGTTCAGAATTTACAACAGATCTGAAATTTCCCAAGGGTATGCCAATTGGTAATCTCACTTCACAATTATTTGCTAACATTTACCTCGATCCTTTAGATCGCTATATAAAACATGAACTTAAAGTAGAATATTACATTCGTTATGCGGATGATTTTATAATTTTGTCAGAGAGTAGGGAATACCTCGAAGGGTTAATAACAAGTATAAAGGAATTTCTCAATTCTAAATTGACGTTATCATTACATCCACAAAAAATCGAAATAAAGAACTATTATCTGGGCGTAGACTTTTTGGGATATGTAATCTTTCCTCACTTCGTTTTACCCAGAACAAAGACAAAAAGAAGAATATTTAAAAAGATTTACCAAAAAGTTCAACTTTACAAGATGAATAAAATATCTTCTGGGTTATTGAATCAATCGGTTCAATCTTACCTTGGGTATCTTGGTCACGCAAATGCTTATAGGCTTTCTCTCCAATTAAAAAATCAGGTTGTATTCTGGTTAAATGACTAAAAATAAAAATCAAACGCGGGGGTTACGAAGATTGTTATGAAATAATTTTTAGCCTTTAGTTAATCACCCAAAAACTAAAACTTTATCTGATTCCTCGATCATTTTTACCAAATCTTTCATCGTAGACACAGGACAAACTCTATTTTCACCTGTGTGGCGGATTTCTAAACATGTTCCGCAGGCTAGAAGCTGCCCACCTAACTTTTGGAATTTCTCAAGTTTTTTGGAAATATCAAAGTGTTTTGTATCAGGAATGTTCGTAATTTCCACTCCTTCGCTCATCAGAAAAATATGCACAGAATGAGAAGCAGAGAGAGCAGTTATTCCCAAGCGTAAGGTATTCCAAACATGCTCCGGGTTATTAGATTGTAAAATGGTGCCTAGTTTCATAAATCTTTTTTCTTCTCCTCAAATTCTTTTTTATCGATTTGCCCTTTAGCATAGCGTTCTTTGAGAATATCAAGAGGGGTTCTATCCTTTTTTTCCTGCCCCGATCTGGCAAGATAGCGGATAAGAGCAATCACCCCCAGAATAAGAAGAGCCCAAAATAGAAACATTGAAAGCCAACCGAAAATCCCAAAGCCACCCCAACCGTTCATCATGGTTCCAAATCCTTGCCCCATCATAGAATTATCACCTCCCTTCGTCTCGTCAAATCCCGATGGCCATCGGGAGAAGGCGGATCCCATCATCCACATCATCGGCATAAAACCAATTTCGTTTTGAGGAAATTGTGCAGAAGTATCGCAGCCACTGAGCCGTTTACCCATAGAGATGTGCATCTGTTTTTCCCCTTCTTCACCCATCATTTGGATCATCATTTGATTCATTTGTTCATGGGAAGTACCCATCATTTGTCCCATGTAGTATTCACCTAGTGCGCCAAAATCGTCATCGGATAAGTTATCGCAGGAGGCTTGTTTATTCTGAAGTCTTTCCCAGATAGCTTTTCCCTCAATTTCTTCGCGAGCAGTATGATTGTCTTCTTGAGCAAAAACAGGAGCTAGACGAGTGAAAATGAAGAATGAGATTAAAATTGTAAGTAAAGTAATTTTACACATAGAATTGTGTTTACATTCTATCAAATTATTTTATATAGTGCTTGACTTTTGGGGTTCTTTTTTGAGAAAATGAAGATATGGAGATCACACAAATCCTTTTTTCTGCCGCAATAACTATTACCACCATTATCCTAACAGTGGTGGGGATACAGCTCATACTCGTTTTAAAAGATATACGGACATTGGTTGTCAAAATCAATCGCATCGTAAAAGAATTTGAAAAAGTTGGTTTCAACATAGGACATGGATATTCTGAAGTGATGGGTTTTTTCTCGGGTTTAAAAAGTCTTTTTCACATCGTAGATATTTTGGCGAAAAAAAAGCATAAGAAACATGAAAAATGATCTTTATGCAGAGAAAAAACATGAATTTTGGCCGCATTTTCTATTAGGAGCAGTTTTTGGTATTTCAGGATTATTTTTCTTTGGTACTCAAAAAGGAAGAAAAATGCTCAAAAAAGCGCTTGATGCCACAGAAAATCTCGAGTTTTCAGAAGAGGAATTCATGGAGAAAATCGAGGAAACATTCGCAGATGGTAAAGAAAAAATAGAACATTCTCTTAATAAAATAGGGGGGAGTGATACAATACACACAGTGCTTCAAAAAATCAAATCAGTTATTCCGCATAAAGAGTAATAGTTGATTGATCCGCCGTTTCTATTTTCGAGTCAGTAAAATCCCAAAAGGTGTAGCCCGTCCAGGGCCTGCAAGATAGCGACCATTCCAGAGGGCTGTTGATCCGCCGCTGTCGAGATTTAAAGCATTTGTAATTCCCAAAGTCTTCACGACTTTTGCCACTTCAGCTACTGTGGCGGTGCGGACAACCCCAATATATACGGTGTTTCTTGTTGCTCCAATAAAGCTTCTCGATCCTCGTGATGCTCGTTTTGCCTCACCGTCGCCAAAGAATACTATTTCATTATTTAAAACCAAAAGCGGTTGGCTTGCGATGACCGCATCAACTCCTATATCGCGTCCCCACTGCAGAGATTGCGTGACAAAGCGCGCGGAGTTGCCCGAGAAAATCACTGCAGGGACTGTACTGTATACGTTGTTGTCGGAATTGAAATATGTTTTATCCTTATTCATAAGGAGCGTATCAAAAGAATTCTTCTTATCGCTACAATTTGGGTAAGAGGCGGGACAAAAGTAGGGACCGTTAATACCGGCAAAAGCACCACTTCTTTGGGCAAATTCTGCCAGCGATAAAACAGGACAATCGTTTCTACAATCGCCTGCTGATGCGGTGTCGACAATAACTTTGGTTGAGTTAAGATCCGCTACTATGATGTCTATCAGAAAAGTACCGGCATCGGTCTTTACGTTTTGTCTCCTGTATCCGGAAGAAGGAGGAGTGTTGACCACTGCCACGTTTTGTCCAGCGGTTGCTGCCTGCGCCAACTCCTCTTCAATTTTGGTAAGTTCCTGACTTAATTGTTTGAGCACTGCGCTTGCTGCGACATAATTTTGCTGTGAAAGAAATACCAATGCATCAGAAAAAAAATCATCAATTTTTTGTGTTTTTTTTGCCGTAGTTGCTTCTCTTACTTTCAGGAGTTTTTCATACGCTGATACTGTTGTTTTGTACGTGATTTCAATATTTCCAATATCTTCTTGTAATTTTTGATTGATAAGATACTGATCCTGATTTTTGAGGTCGTCTAATTCTTGAGATGTTTGGGTAAGGTTCTTTTTGAGATCGGTAAGCTCTCGGGAGGCATTTCTTTCTTTTGCAGAAAGATTGACAATGTTTCTTTTATATTCATTGGTTTGATTAAAGTAGAGAACGGTTACTGTGATAAGGGTTGCGAGCACGACGACGATACTTACTATTCGCAGAGCTATGTTTTCTTTCAGTATTTCTTTCATGATTTTTTTAACCTCAAACAGGACTTGCACATCTTCCTCGTAATATATTACTATTACAAATAATACTATGCCTGTCAATGACACATTTGCATTTAAGTATGTATATGCAGAAACAGCAGCGAATTATATTCGCGATATGAAAAATGGGGTAGATGACCTTATGAAAGGTAACAGGGACAGTGTAATTATCGATCGTATATATCTTGCAGCACACTCGCTTGCTTCAGAACATATGATCATGGGTTTTGTTCAAACAGGGAGTCTTTGCAAAATGATTGAACATGTTTTTTACAAAATCAAAAGCAATCAGCTCGTTTTTGCGAATACACTTGGGGTAGTCCTACAAGATGCGATTGTGGCCGTGGAGAAATCGTTTACTATGATACGGGAGAGTAATAAGGAGAAAGATGTGAGTTTATACACACAAAAATTAGAACGATTTCTTCATCAAAGTGTCATATGACTAAGATACTCCTTGTAGAGGATGACGTTTTTTTCCAAAAATTTTACACCTCAAAGCTGAAAGAAGAAGGGATGGAAGTTTATACCGCATCCAATGGAGAGGAAGGACTTCAAAAAGCGCGAGAGATCATACCGTCCCTTATCATTCTCGATATCATCATGCCGAAAAAAGATGGATTTGAAATGCTCAAAGACATGTCGCAAGACTCCACGCTCAAAAAAATTCCGGTTATTATTTTTTCAACGCTGGGACAGGAAGAAGATGTAAAAAAGGCAAAACAATTAGGTGCTCTGGATTATGTGGATAAAAGTTCTTTTGATTTCGCAAATCTTAAAGCAAAAATTATGAATATCATAGGACGCTCTACACCTTCTTGAAATATATGGTTATTACCGATGAAAATCTCAAACAGCTTATTACACAGAAGGGGTTAGTCGACGCAAAGAAGCTAGAAGAGCTCGTTCGTCTTGCCCACGAAAATAAGAGTCCTCTTCAAAATGTACTTGTGGAGCAAGATATTATATCAGACGCAAATCTAGGTCTTCTTATTGCTGATTTTTTTAAGCTCCCGTTTGTAATCCTTTCCAAAACGTTCATTTCCGATGAAGTCTTTCATATTATTCCCGAGAGTGTTGCTCGGAAATACAAGGTTATCCCTTTTGCTCGAGATAAAGAAAGTGTCAAAATAGCCATGCAAGATCCATCCGATGGTGAAATACAGCGAGTCATTGCAAAAAAGACAGGATCCAAAGTTATTCCTTATTTCGCCACTGAAAGAGATATTAGCAACGCATTTCGTATATATAAAAAGGATGTACAAAAAACAATTAATGAGCTTATTAATGCACAAGGCATTGGAACAAAATTACACAAAACAAACGAAGCTCCTATTGCGCAGATTGTTGATATCATCATAAATGACGCATATCAGGATAAGGCGTCAGATATACATATTGAGGCTATAGAAGATGCCAGTTTAGTGCGTTTTCGGATAGATGGGGTACTCCACGATACGGTAAGACTCCCAAAAAATATTCATGAGCAAATTATTGCGCGAATAAAAGTACTCTCGAAACTTCGGACAGACGAACATTTGAGTGCGCAGGATGGAAAGATGCGCATAAATGTGACCGATGAGAATCTCGACATTCGTGTTTCCATAATTCCTATCGCCGAAGGAGAAAAGGTTGTGCTGCGACTACTTGCTTCCCAGTCGCGCCGATTTACGCTCATAGATTTAGGCATGGGGGAGAAAGATTTGCGGAAAGTAGAGGGTGTTATGAATAAATCTTTTGGTATGATTTTGGCAACAGGTCCGACAGGATCAGGAAAAACAAGTACCATCTACGCAATTCTCAAAATCTTAAACACCAGAGACAGAAATATTACCACCATAGAGGACCCGGTGGAATATCGCATCCGCGGAGTAAATCAAATTCAAGCCAATCCCAAAACCAACCTTACCTTTGCAAACGGACTTCGGTCAATCCTGCGCCAAGATCCAAACATCATATTTGTTGGAGAAATTAGAGATAATGAAACAGCGGGAATTGCGGTAAATGCTGCTTTGACCGGTCATCTGGTTCTTTCAACACTCCATACAAACAATGCGGCAACTGCTCTTCCTCGGCTTATTGATATGAAAGTTGAGCCGTTTCTTGTTGGTTCCACCGTCAATATCATTATTGCCCAGAGGTTACTGCGCAGGATTTGCGAGATGTGTAATTCTTCATTGACTGTTCATCAAAATGATCTTGTCGGAAAAATTCCGCTGGAAATTATGAAAAAATTATTTGGAAACAAGAGCGAAATACAACTATATAAGGGAAAAGGATGCAAAATTTGCCGTTTTACAGGGTACTCGGAGCGAATAGCAGTTTTTGAAGTGCTTGAGATAACCAACAAAATACGCAAACTCATCACGGAGAAAAATGATGCCGATATGATTGCGCAGGAAGCAAGTACTGAAGGAATGACGACAATGCTTGATGACGGGCTTGAAAAAGTGAAAAAGGGTATTACGACGCTCGAGGAGGTGCTTCGAGTAACGAGAGTTGACGTATAACCATCTATGTTCAAAACTATTACGTTATCATCAAGTGACAAACTGACACTCATCAGCAATTTTGCAACGATGCTTATCGCTGGTATTCCTATTCTTGAAGCTGTAGATGCGTTGCTTATTGATGCAAAAGGTAATCAAAAGAAGATTCTGGAAACCGTGAGAGAAGATTTGATGCAGGGGAAACATGTATATATTTCTTTTTCTAAATTTCCCCATGTTTTTGATAAAGTTACCACCAACATTTTAAAAGCAGCAGAAGAAGGGGGAACGTTTGAAGTGGTTTTAAAAGATCTGCGGGAAAATATCAAAAAAGAGATAGAATTTAACGATAAAATTAGATCAGCGCTTATATATCCGGCACTCATATTCCTTGTCTTTGCGGCTGTTCTTTTAGTCATCCTGGTATTTGTGATACCGCGGATTTTTATCGTATTCAGTCGCTTAAGAATACCTCTTCCTCTTCCCACAAGAATTTTAGTTTTTATCTCGGATATCCTCGTCAAACATCCAATTGTTTCCGGCATATGCACGCTTTTGATCGTTATCTTCCTTTTTTATATGTATGCCAAAAAGAAAAGAATACTTTTTTCTTTCCTTTCTCAACTCCCATTTATCTCTCTTCTGGTAAAGCAAATAGATCTGACACGCTTTACTCGGAGCCTCTTCCTCTTACTGTCATCAGGTGTTCCTATCACGACAGCGCTTGAACTCACTCAAGATGTGGTGGTGAAAAAAGAAATAGCAAAAGCGATTAGTAAATCAAGAGAAATGGTGCTTGGAGGAAAAAGACTTTCAGAAGGTTTTAAAATGCATGGGAGAATTATTCCAAGTATGATGGTTAAAATTACCGAAGCAGGCGAAAAAAGCGGGACTCTCGACAAATCAATGCAAGACGTTTCTTTATATCTTGACTATCAAGTAGCAAAAACACTTCAAACAATTACTACCTTGCTTGAACCTATTATGCTCATTGTGGTCGGGGTTTTGGTGGGAAGTATGATGTTTTCAATTATCGGCCCAATTTATAATTTGATAGGCAATATAGGATCACGATGAAAATCTTAAGAGGTGTTTTTAGGCAATGAGTGATATAAGAAAAAACCAGCAGGGGATAACTTTTCTGGAGCTTATTATTGTGTTGAGTATTATTGGAGTTTTGCTCTCTGTCTCGACGATCAATACTTCAAATCTTTTTGGTAAAACAACATTTGCAACAACCACAGAAACTTTGATTGCCGACATCAAACAACAACAAATCAAGGCAATGGTAGGGGATGCAGAAGGGAGAGGTTCGACATCTGATTATGGAGTAAATTTTGAACAAGGAAGATATACGCTTTTTCATGGCGCAACATACGATCCAATGGAACCTTCAAATATTCGTATTGATTTATCCCCGCAGATGCAATTTTCAGCCATTGGTTTTGCAAATTCATTTGTCACTTTTGGAAAGCTCTCGGGAGAGGTGCAAAACTTTGATCCTGCTTCCAATTTTTTCACACTTGAGTATATGGGAAGTAATGAAAGAAAAACGTTTTATTTTAATCGTTATGGATCGTTGTATGGACTAAACTAATCAAAAGCTATGCAGGTATTGTATCATCGCGGCCAGTCGCTCATTGAGATTATTATTGTTATCGGGATTTCAGCGATTATTCTGCCGGCGCTTTTTGCCGGTTTTATTGCATCACGGGAAGGAAAAGCCCAACAATTTCAAAGGCTTGAAGCGACTGCTTTGACCAAGGAAGCATTTGAGGCAGTCCGAAGCGTGCGGGAAAAAGGCTGGAGCACTTTTGCCATCAATGGAACATTTCATCCGGAGGAATCGGCAGATTTCTCATGGGTTTTGATGACGGGGACAGAGACAATCAATGGATATATCCGTCAGATAGAAATAAGCGATGTGTATCGGGATGCAAGTGGAGCAATTACACTCACTTCAGGGGCGCTTGATCCATCAACCAAACGAGTTCGAGTGATCGTTTCATGGTCCTTGCCATTTGCATCCTCCATTGATCAGGTTACCTATGTTTCTCGTTTTGAAAATCTTTCTTTTATTCAAACGACTGAAGCGGATTTCAATGCTGGGGTGAAAACTGGTGTAGCCGTGACAAATACCGCAGGGGGAGAAGTGATATTGGGAGCAGGAGGTGGGGGAGACTGGTGTCAGCCCGACCCATCTCTGGTGATGTTGGATTTGCCAAAAAATGGTGTGGCAAATGCGCTATCGGCCTATGAGGGCCATGTATTTGCCGCAACAGGAGATAATTCTTCAGGCGTTTCGTTTGCAAACGTGGCGGTGAGCAATACCAATCCTCCCGTACCGACGATTATTGGTACTTTTGACGGATATAAAACAAATGATATTTTTAGTCAATCAAATTATGTATATCTTGCAACAGATAATAATGCAAAAGAAATTGTCATTATTGACGTTTCAACATCGCCATATACAGAGGTTGGGTATTTTGATGCGCCGGGACCTACCGATGCGATCAACGTGACCGTTTCAGGGAATATAGGATATATGGTGCAGGGAAATACATTATGGAATTTTGATCTGACGAGTAAAAATGGATCGCGTCCACTCCTGGACAGCGATGGTTTTACATTGAGTTATCAGGCGGCGTCGGAATCTATAGTGGTTGCAAATGGCAAAGCATATATACCGGTATATGGAAATATTGTTGATCTTCAGATTATAGACGTGAGCAATCCTGCCAATCTTACATTGATACTAAACCTTAATTTAGCAGGAAGAGGGAAGGGGTTAGCCATTAACTCGACTGGAACACGGCTATATATTATCAATCAACAGTATCCAACTGCGGGAGGGCAATTTTATATTCTTGACTTGGCAACATATGGCATACAGGGCATTTATATAATAAATAATATGACTACTCCTCAAGATGTTGCAGTGACCACAGGTAATCGCGTTGTTATTGTTGGAGATGGTGGAGAGAATTATCTGGTGCTTGATATTAGCAATGAATCAAATCCTGTTCATTGTGGAGGAATATCCATTGCGTCAGGTATACGTGGGGTAGATACGGTGCTTGAGATGGATGGAGATGCATATTCATACATCATAACTGGTGACGCTACACAGGAGTTAAGAATTATTGAAGGGGGTCCAGGAGGATTATACACAGACTCGGGTACTTTTGAATCAAGTATTTTTGATTCGGGCTACATGACGGCTTTTAATAGATTTGTGACTATCGAAAACATGCCCCCCGGAACACAGATTCAGTATCAAATGGCTGTTGCTGACCCAAGTGGGGGAGGATGCAGCGGGGCGAATTTTATCTATGTAGGGCCTGACGGGACTTCGACAAGTTTTTTCACTGGTTCCTCGCCCATACCTCTTGATGATGATGGTTCAGGATTTGAAAATCCGGGTCAATGCTTCAGATACAAAGCATATCTTTCCTCAATCGATACGACTTCCTCTCCCATTTTTCACGAAATTACCGTTAACTATTCACCATGAACATACAGTTTGCAACAACGAACAAAGGGACAACAATCGTTGAACTTATTATCTATATGCTTTTTCTCTCTGTTTTTTTTATTATTTTAACCAACATATTTGTTACATCGCTTGAAACTCGTCTTGAGGCAGAGACGACGTCTGCCGTGTCTATAGATGGGCGTTTCATTTTGACTCGTCTCATGTACGACATAGAGAGAAGCGAGGCTATTATTTCTCCAGCACTGGGTTCATCAGACAGTACTATGGCTATAGTACTTTCTGGTGTAGATAACACATACCAGTTGCAGGGTGGGAATCTCGTGATAATAAACAATAATGGGACAAATCAACTAAATAGTGTTAATACTCGTTTAACTAATCTTACATTCAAAAGAATTGGAAACAGTGGAGGCAAGAACACAATACGAGTAAATTTTACTATTGAGAGTGTTACGGTAGTTAAACACGGACCGCGTGTCCAAAATTTCACCATGACGGTGAGTACGCGATGAAAAGAAAAAGTAGACTATTTTTCCAAAAAGGCCAGAGTCTCGTGCTACTTTTAGTTTTTGCAAGCATTACACTTGTTATCACATCAGCTGCAGTCATTCTTATGGTTGTAAATGCTTCAAGCACAACCAAATTGCAAGAAGGAACACGAGCTTTTTACCTGGCCGAGGCAGGAGGAGAAAATGCAATCTTGCGGCTTTTGCGCAATCCTTCTTATACGGGTGAAACAGTAAGTCTTGAGGGGGGAATAGCCGAAATTACCGTTTCGGCAGGGGATCCGAAGACCATTCTTTCAAAGGGAACAAGCGGGAACTTTGTAAGATACATTGAGATTGTGGTAAGTTATAATAATAACATACTAACAATTATTTCGTGGAGGGAGGTGCCGTAGCTATGGTATTTCAAAAGGCAGGAGGGGTATTTTACCTCGATCAAAATAAACTAAGTTTTTATTCGGATAATAAAGTCGCGATACCTTCTTGTGAGTTTCCGCAAGATAGCGTACGCGACTTGGAAATTATTGATATACAAAAATTAAACACGTTGATATCCACTTTTATCCAGGTGAATGCACTCACACCTCTTCATAGTATTATGGTAATTTCAAGAAACGCCGTGTTCGAAAAAGACTTTTCTGTGGAGGAACAAAAGGAAAATATAGTGTCCAGCATACAATATTTCCTTGATGCAATTCCTTTCAAAAATGTGATGAAAAAAATGTTTCGGTTGGAAAAAATAATGAAAGTAATCGGAGTAAACAAGGATTTTTACGAACCAGTGAAAGATATATTGGTGAAACACGGTTTTCCAATAAAATTAATCATTCCTGATTTTGTAGGAGGCGTTTTATTTGCACAAGGAATGACTACTGACGCGGCACGATGGATCCTCAAAAATAGTGACTCGTTTCGTCAGTACAGTCTCCTTGAAGAAGAGGTTATATCTCAAAAAAAAGAAGTGCAAAACAATAATAATAAAAATCCTTCTCTTCAAAAACGTGGGAAACGCCGACTATATCTTTTTGTCGGGGTATTTGCGGTTCTTGTCATCATATTGATCATTATGATCGTACTGTAATAAAAAAAACCTCCCCCAAAAAAGTGGGGGAGGTTTAGTAATGTGCGTTTATCGAGTTACTTCAATGACTTCTCCAAGTTCAGCAGCTGGCGCTCGTATGGTAATTCTATTGTCAGCAGCGCTTCTTTGGACTGTGTAATTTGTATCATAGGTACCTGCAGCACAATTGCTGACTGGTGTGCCATTATTTGTCAATGGGTCAACCGGCAATGCTGCAATGTATTGTGTGACCAATGTTGTACACAGATCAACGCCTGCGGGATTAACAGGATCGTTGGTTATAGTTCGAAGCGTTGCATCAATTCCAGTAGGAAGTGTTCCTTTATTATCTGCCATATATTGATTGATGGCATTGAGTACTGCATTTACATCACTTCTCCTTTTGGTATTATTTGATTGGGAGAATTGACGTGCGGGATTGATGGCAATCAACGTAATTGCTAAAAGAACCGCGAGAATTCCTATCACTACCAACAGTTCGATCAGGGTAAAACCTTTTGATTTTGTTGATTTCATAATGGTTTAAAAAATAGTAAAAATGTAATAACTAATTTTTACAGTAACAAAATAAAAAACCCTTGTCAAGAGGTATTTGCCCATGGTACAATGTTTCATATTATTTATTTCTATCAATATAAAAAATGACACCAGATTTATCCATCAAAGATATTGACGAAGCAGTAATCCATGATGTGTATATACAGGATTACTCAAAAAAAGATACTATTCACGGAGTTGAAATTTTTTCTCTCAAAAATATTATTGGAGAAGAGGGAGATTTTTGCGAATTAGTGCGGCTCGATGAAAAAGGACAGATCTCTCAAATGCCGGGTTTTCAGATTGCGCAAGTCAATAGAACAAAACTTAATCCAAGTTCAATCAAGGCCTGGCATCTTCATTTCAAACAGGATGAACTGTGGCATGTTCCTCCGTCTAGTTTCCTTTTTGCCGGCCTTTGGGATGTCCGAAAATCATCGCCCACAAGGGGCAAAAAAATGCGCATCTTACTTGGTGGAGGATATTCACAGCTCTTGTTTATTCCAAAAGGAGTAGCTCACGGATCATGCAATTTTTCAAAAGAGCCAGTAGAGCTTATGTATTTTGTCAATAAACATTTTAATATTCATGATCCAGACGAGAAAAGAATACGTTGGGATATACTCGGGGCTGATTTTTGGACCCCAATGAAGGATTAAACTCTACAAACAAAGAGGATGAAAGGCATACAGCAACGCCATATCTCTTTCACCGATGTAAAAGAACGCGCACGGCAAGACAAAAGAAATATCATACGGATGATTTCGTATGTGCTTGATGAGGGAATTTTCTTGCATGGGGAGCAAAATTCGCGTCTTGAAGAAAAACTGTGTTCTCTTTTGGGAGGCGGATACATAAAAACTGTTGCATCAGGACATGATGCTCTTCTTCTTGCACTTCAGTCACTTCGTCTTTCCCCACGCGATGAGGTGATGTTTCCCGTCAATAGCTATCCGACTGCTTTTCCTGTGGTGCTTTCTGGTGCTCGTCCAGTCCCGGTTGATGTTGATAAAAACGGTCAAATCAATCCAAAAGAAGTAGAAAAGAAAATAACAAACCGTACGAAGGCTATTATTATAGTTCATCTCTATGGTTTAATTGGTGATATAGAAAAAATACATGCACTTACACGGAAAAACAAACTCGTGCTTATAGAAGATTGTGCTCAATCGCTTGGTGCGCTCTTTAAAGGGCGCACCGTGGGAACGTGGGGAGATATCAGTTGTTTTTCATTTTATCCGACCAAAAATGTAGGTACCATTGGAGATGGAGGAGCTGTTTGGACTCGAAATACAAAATACCACCAGTTTTTCACGCAAGCCCGATCATACGGTGAGGAGATTCGCTACAAGAGTCTTTTCATTTCCGGTCATAGTAGATTACCAGAGACACAGGCAGGAGTGATTTCTTTGTATCTTGCGCGTTTTGGCCGCGAACTTGAAAAAAAGAAAAAAATAGCTTTGATCTATCGTCAAACTTTTAGACGAAAAAAATTATTGTCATATATGACATTTCTTTCTACTTCCGTACCGTCTACTCCTTCATATCATTTGATGGTAGTGCGTGCACAAAAAAGAGATAAGCTTCAAGCGTTTTTAAAAAAATATCACATAGAAAGTTTGATTCACTATCCGTATCCTGTCCATTTAGTCCCTGCATTTTCCCATTTAGGATTTAAAAAGGGAGATTTTCCTTGTGCTGAAGGATTGGCAAAAGAGATTATTAGTCTACCTTTTCACGCTTTCTTGAGGCGGCATGATATAGAATATATCGCAGAGACTATACACATGTTTTATGAGAAAAATTAACAGTATTTCAGTATTTTTTCCGGCCTTCAACGATGCCAAAATTTTGCCGTATTTGATCGTGAAAATGTATAGTATTCTTCCTATTGTCACAAATGAATTTGAAGTCATTATCGTAGATGATGGATCGTGTGATGATACATATGAGGTAGCTTCTCTTCTGTCGCGATATTTTCCATCGCTCAAAGTCATACGCCACGAAAAAAACAAGGGATATGGCGGCGCGCTTCAGTCTGGTTTTTCATCAGCCACGAAAGAATGGGTGTTTTATACTGATGGAGATGGACAATATGATTCATGCGAACTAAAAGAACTGGTGAAAAAAGCGACCTCTCATATAGATGTGGTAAACGGATATAAAGCAGAGCGAAAAGACAGGTGGATACGAAAGATTATTGGAACAGTCTATAATTGGACGGTTCATAAGATGTATAATCTCCCAATTGCTGATATAGATTGTGATTTCAGATTGATACGGAGGTCGCTCCTAAAAGAAATCACGTTGACTGCTTCATCAGGACTTATTTGCGTCGAATTGATTAAAAACTTGGAGAAGAGAGGCGCTCGATTTGCAGAAGTTCCTGTACATCACTATCCCCGCATCTTCGGTCGGTCTGCATTTTTTACCTGGCGCAATGTTTTTTCAACATTTAAAGAACATCTTGATTTTTTCAGAAAGAGTAGGAGTGATAATAGTATAGAATAGTGAGGTGTATGGATACCGTTGTTGATGAGGTAAAAAGAAGAGTGGATATTGTTGATATCATCGGGTCATGTATCACTCTTAAAAAAGCGGGACGGAACTTCAAAGCTTTGTGTCCTTTTCATCAGGAAAAGACTCCTTCGTTTATCATATCGCCCGACCGGCAATCGTGGAGATGTTTTGGCGCGTGTCAAACAGGTGGGGACGTGATCGCGTTTCTGATGAAATGGGAGGCACGACCTTTTTTCGAAATCTTAAGAGAACTTGCCGAGAAAACAGGCGTATCGCTTGAAGGTATGTCGTTTGAAGATAAGGAGTGGAAAAAGAAAGAGCGACTCCTTGCGGCCAACCATCTTGCTCAAGAATTTTATCACTTTTTACTCACGAAACATACGGTTGGAGAAAAAGCACGCCAATATCTAGTACAGCGAAGTGTAAGAGCACAAACCATTGAGACGTTTGGCCTGGGATATGCTCCTTCGTCGTGGAATTCGCTCCACACATTTTTGAAAAAAAAGGGCTTTCGTGATGAGGAAATTGTTGATGCAGGTCTTGTCATCAAAAGTGCGGGCGGGCGATATTATGATCGCTTCAGAAAGAGAGTGATGTTTCCGCTGACTCTAGCCTCGGGAAACATCGTTGGTTTTTCAGGGAGACTGATCGCGCCTACAAAAGAGGCAAAATATGTCAATACTCCAGAGACACCGATATATCATAAGCGCGAAACGCTTTTTGGCATCCATATCGCAAAAGATGCGATCAAAAAAGAGGGGATGGTTGTGGTGGTTGAGGGCGAGTTTGATACGATGAGTTGTTTTCAGATAGGTATTGGCAATGTGGTTGCGGTCAAAGGATCGGCTGTGACGCGTGATCAACTCATGCTTCTGAAGCGGTACACGAATAAAATCATTATATGTTTGGATGCAGATTTTTCGGGAATTGCAACGACGAAAAAAGCGATACTCGATGGAGAAAGTCTTGATTTTGAAATAATGGTTGCGCGATTTGCAAATGGGAAGGATCCAGATGAAGCAATTGCGCATGATAAACAGCTTTTTAAGAAAAGTATTGAGCGCCCCATTGCTATTTATGATTTTGTTATCGAAACTGCGCTTGCAAAATATGGCATTGAAGACGCGTTCTCGAAAAAAAACATTGCAGAGGAAGTTATTCCCTTCCTTGTGCTTATCAGAAATCCCATCGTGAAATCACATTATCTGAAAAAAATGAGCGCTCTTCTTCAGGTGAATGAAAGATCGATAGAAGATTTGATCAGAAAGTCCATTGCAAAACAAAAAACTACCTTGCGGCGTCGGCCCAGCGCACATACAGTACAGCGCAGTAGCATTTCCCGACGCGACATTCTTTCTCGCTATATCCTTCACGCGATCTTTCAGCATAAAGATCCTGATCATATACTAAAAAAGACACTGACTGTTTTAGATGTAGAAGATTTTACACTTCCTTCTCATCGGAAACTCGTCAATCATCTTCTTGATTATTGCAGTCAGGATCATCCGGTCTCATTTTCTGTCAACGCTTTTGCTCATGTCATTCCCAAAGAGCTTGTGCCTGTTTTTGATGAAATAGTCCTTTTTGATATTGCTATCTTTGAAGAAGTAGAGGAAAAAAATTTTGAAAAGCCTCTTCTTGAATTTAAACGAATGTCCCTCAAAAAGAAGATCAGGGACATGATGAAGGAGGAAGGAGCAACCGAAAAAAGCGATGTCAGACTTGAGGATTACCTTCGCAAACTATCACAAGTGGAAAAAAAGCTCTCTCTCATATAGAATATACTCTCATGAGTATCCAAAAAATTCCCAAGAACGTCAAAGAGCTCTTGAGACAAGGCGAGGAAAATGGATTTTTAGTGCTTGATGATATTTTTTTCGTGTATTCTGATCCAGAGCATCATATTAATGAGATAGATGATCTTTTTGACAAAGCAATCAAAAAAAATATTGATATTTTTGAAAATGTTTCAACAGAGGATGAGGATAGTAAAAAGACAGTTGAGGAGCTTGAGAAAGAGCTCAAACAGATTATCACGCTCAAACAAGGCGAGTCTTTGGATCCGATCAAGATGTATCTTCGCGAAATCGGTAGATACCCCTTGCTGACGTTTAAGGAAGAAGTGTCTCTCGCAAAAAGATATGAAAAAGATGATCTGGCAGCTCGTGAGAAACTCATTAAATCGAATCTTCGACTAGTGGTCTCAATTGCCAAAAAATATCTGGGGAGACGGTTGTCTTTCTTGGATCTTATTCAAGAAGGCAACCAGGGACTTATCAAGGGGGTTGAGAAATACGACTGGCGACGGGGGTATAAATTCTCAACCTATGCGACATGGTGGATACGGCAGGCGATCACGCGCGCTATTGCAGATCAGTCGCGTACGATACGCATTCCGGTACACATGGTCGATCATATCAACAGGTACTACAAGACACAGCGACGTCTCACACAAAAATTGGGAAGAGACGCAACGACCAAAGAGATTGCAAAAGAGCTCGGGATTTCGGTCAAAGAAGTTGAAAATTTGATTAAAATATCACAGCACCCCAAGTCTCTTTCAACGCCGGTGGGCGATGATAAAGAAACAACGCTTGAGGAGTTTTTATCCGACCAGAATAAACCGACTCTCTATGATAAAGTATCACGGGAGTTTTTGAAGGATTATCTCAATGATGTGCTTGATACGCTTTCTGATCGCGAGAAAAAAGTGCTTATTATGCGGTTTGGGCTGGATGACGGCAAGCCCAAGACGCTTGAGGCAGTGGGGAGAGAATTTCGCGTCACGAGAGAGCGTATCAGGCAGATTGAGGCAAAAGCAATACGCAAACTTCGCCACCCCACGCGCGCCAAGAAACTGCGCGATTTTCTTGAATAGTACCCGATAGTTCTCTATTTACTATAAGACAATTTTATGGTATAATAGGGTATTATGTTGGAGAGATATGTTGTTCCAGAGCAAGGGAGGGTAGTTGCTCCTTGCGAAAAGGCAATTGAGGGTCTTACCAGATACTTAGATGCGTCTCAAGAAAGTAGGCTGCGAGAGCACCAAAAACCAGTCGCACAATCAGTGCTTGATTCTTTGAAAAAAGGCGATATTGCGGGATATTTAAGTTTGCCTACGGGATTTGGAAAGACCGTTGTCGCAGCAGAACTCATCGGAGCAATGAACTTGAATACCGTTATTCTTTCACCCACTCGTCCTATTCTTCTGCAAACACATCGTGCAATGGAAAATTTTGCTTCTCACGTAGAAGTGGGTAATTATTATACTGCTGAAAAAAATCTAGGACGACAAACATTAAATACTACCTATACGTCTTTTCTCAAACTCATTGAACAGCAAAAAATCGACACAAACAAAATAGAACTTCTTATTTGTGACGAAATACATACTGCTTTAGGTGAGGAAAGGCATACGTTGTTCAAACATATCCCCCAAAACGCAATCAAAATAGGACTTACCGCAACGCCTTATTTCGAACAACTTGCGGGATACAAAGAACGAAATATTATAAAAGGCGACGAACATTGGTTGGGCGTATTTACACGCCTTATCCATGAAATGTCGCTTGAGGAGGCAATAGAAAAAGGCATCTTAACATCATTGGATGTGCATCTTTTCACCACTGATATGGCTGTTGACGCTATTACTATATCTCCAGAAGGGGCGTATGATCAACGACAATTGGAAAAATATCTTAATACAGAGAAACGAAACTATTTGACGATCGGTCTACTTGCAGGTCTTCATAGTCTTTCATCAAACATATCTTTTATTCCTCAACAAGTAGATGAGATGACTTCGATACACGAAAAAATTCGCGGAAAAAGAACGGTGGTGTTTGGTTTATCAATTAATCATGTTGAGCAATTGGCAGACAAACTTCGCAGACTTGGGATATCTGCTCAAGCAGTGCATGGTAAACTTTCTGATAAACAGAGAGAACAAATTTTGCAGTCGCATAAAAATGGAGAGGTGCAAGTTGTGCTCGGTGTTAATATGTTGCAGTTAGGGTGGGATTCGCCGGAGACAGAAGTTGGAATATTTTTAGCTCCCACACAATCCGGCATCGTAGCGACGCAGGAGCTTGGAAGAATTTTGCGGCCATGTGAAGAGACGCAAAAACATAAAAGCATTGCTATTCAATTGGTTGATGATTTCACCCGTTCGACACAAGCGCCTATTCTTATTCCAGATATTTTCGATCCGTATTATGTTCTACGCGGGACACAAATAGGCAGTGTGCAAGAAAAAAGTCAAAGAGGAAAAAATGTAAAAAGCGATGCACGAATACAGTTTTTTGGAGGCAAGATTCATTCAGTGATAGATTCAGTGCAAGCACGGTCGCTTTTGAGAAAACATTTAAAGGGTGGATCAATCATAGAAATTGCAGCTGCAATCAATCACGTTGCTTCGGAAATATATGATAAAAATCCCGGTATCTCTTCTTTCGATTTTTACGAATTAATGGTAAAGGCTTTGCCATATTTTGTGAGAACTGAAACTCAACGTCAAATTCTACAAGCGATGGCAAGCATTGATACAAATGTTTCATCTGCTGGACGTACTGTTTTTTTGCTTTTAAACTTAAAAACTATTATGAACGGAGTTGAAGGATATAAGTCAAAAAATGCGCATGATAATGAAGAAATGCTCCATGAAGCTATTGCTGCAATTCAGAGAAAGTTAACAGAAAAAGCTATGAAAGTGAAAACGAAATATTATAGTCCTCAACAAGTTTTTTATGACGCACGTGCCGCAGCGGCTTCTTATATCGCGAAGGAAGAACAAATGGGCATTGGTATGGTTTTACGCAGTAGGCATAAAACACTTCCATACGAAAAAGTAAGAGATAGGATTGATGTTGTTTTAAAATTGCATCCTTGCGGAATTCCACACGATGAGATCGAATCGCTAACAGAAGAATTAGCGCAGGAGACAGAAATTGGAAGGTCTCTTATAAAAGCATATATTAACAGAAGGAATGCGCAGATAGATCTGACTCTATACGAGCCATATATTGTTCGCAAGCATAATAGGTATGCTATTAGAAGAGAACTTGAGAAATTGATAGAAATGATATTAAGTCCCCGTGACGGACAAATAGTAAAGAGGGTATTTTTCGACGGTGATAGTTTTGAAAAGGTGGGAAAAGAGTTTGGATTAGGAGAAAGAACGATTGCTACTTACATGAAACAATTTTGCTACAAATTAAGAACGAACACATCACCAAACAAAGCAAGAAAAGAACAATTAGATATGATACGAGAAATGTTGAATAAATATTTAAGTGAGTCGTAATATATAATCATTACGTGAAGTTGACTCATTCGCAGAAACAGGCAGTTGTATACAATGATGGACCGCTTCTCATCATCGCCGGAGCAGGAACTGGCAAAACCACCGTACTAGTTGAAAAGATTAAATATCTCATTGCTCACAAACTCGCCCGTCCCGATGAGATTCTGGCGCTTACCTTCACGGAAAAGGCAGTGAACGAAATTGAGGAGCGAGTGGATAAAATACTTCCTTATGGATATTTTCAGACACATATCGCCACATTTCACTCTTTTTGCGACGGTGTTTTGAAAGAAGACGGGATGCATATGGGTCTTTCCCCCGAATATAAGCTTTATACGCAGGCTCAATCAATCATCTATCTTCAAAAAAAACTGTTTTTGTTCAATCTCGACTATTTCCGTCCTCTAGGAAACCCCTATAAATTTATCGAAGGATTGATCCAACATTTTTCGCGCCTTCGAGACGAAGACATTGCGCCGGAAAACTATATGAAATGGGCACGTGCACAGGAAAAAGTCCATAAAGTCGAAAGTCCCGATGTGAAGAAAAACACTGAATTAGCACATGCGTATACGGTATTTCAAGATATTAAATTGAAAGATACTATCATGGATTTTGCAGATCTTATTTTTTATACCGTGAAGCTTTTTCGCGCCCGCCAAAATATCAAAGAGAAGTACAAGGCGCGGTTTAAATATATTCTTGTTGATGAGTTTCAAGACACTAATATTGCTCAATATGAGCTGATTAAGCTCCTCGCCCCGCCTCAAGAACAGCCGAAGCTTTCAGTCATCGGAGATGATAATCAAAGCATCTATAAGTTTCGAGGTGCCTCCGTTTCAAATATTCTTCAGTTCATGAAAGATTACGGCCAAGCAAAACAGATGGTACTCCTTGAGAATTACCGATCAAATCAACACATTCTTGATATTGCCTACCGCGTCATCACGCACAATAATCCCGACACATTGGAAAGCAGACTCAATATTTCAAAAAACCTCAAAAGCATGACAGGTAAGGGAAACGGTGAAAGCGTTTCACTTTTTGTCGCCCCTCATATCACCAAAGAATGCGAATACGTCGCAGAGAAAATCCAGGAATTGATCACAAAAGGATACAAGTATCGCGATATCGCTCTTTTGATGCGTGCCAATAGCCACGCAGATCCTTTTGCTCATACATTTGAGCGACATGGAATTCCTTTTCAATTTTTGGGGCAGGGTATGCTTTTCAAGCAACCAGAAATCAAGGATCTTATTGCATATCTTACTTTTTTGACAGATGTTTCTGATTCAGCGAGTTTTTACCGTGTGATCTCCATGGATATTTTCCACCTTGATGAGAAAGACGTAGCGCGTTTTATCTCATTTGCCAAACGGACAAGTCTCTCACTTTTTGAGGCTATGCACGTGTATCTTTCATTTTTCTACACAGAATACGCACGCAGCGAATTTGAGATCTACCGGAGGGAGCTTTTTATCACACGGCAGGAGACCAAAGAGACAATCAAGAAAATCTATGGCATTGTTGAGCGAGCGCTTTCCCTTTTTTCAAAAGAAACAGTAGGTCAGATTCTCTACTTTTTCCTCGAAGAATCAGGATATTTATCCTATCTTGCATCAGCAAAGACAGCGAAGGACGAGCGAAAAGTGGTCAATATCTCTCGATTTTTCGAGTTTTTAAAAACACGTGAGGTCAGGCAGGAAGACGCATCGGTAGAGGCGGCGGTTGATTTCATCCACATGTGTATGGAGTTTAAAGAGTCCCCCCTCGTGCCTGAACTTGATATAAGCGAGCGCGATGCGGTCAACATTCTTACTGTACATTCTGCAAAGGGTATGGAATTTAAAGTCGTCTTTTTGGTCAATCTGACGCTTGATCGGTTTCCCACACGAGAGCGGCGAGAGCCGATCCCCATTCCCGATGAGCTTATCAAAGAAATACTGCCAGAGGGTGATTATCATCTTGAGGAAGAGCGCAGGCTTTTTTATGTGGGGGTGACGCGCGCCCGGGACAAAGTATATTTTACGTCAAGTCTTAACTACGGCGAGGGCAGGCGGATGCGCAAAGTTTCACCATTTGTCGTTGAGGCAATGGGTGAAGATTTTGTCCAAAGACTTACCCACAGGCAAAAGGAAGAAAAATCACAGCTCTCGATTTTTGATCCCGATCTCATTGGAGCTGATCCCGATTCAATCGGGGTTGATTTTAAGAAACATGAAGAAAAAAAAGACAAAGAGCCTGTTTTTTCTCGTCCCGTTCCGTCGCGGCTTTCCTATTCACAGATTGAGTCGTATAAGACATGTCCCTTACGTTATAAATATCAGTATGTCTTAAAAATCCCTACTTTGCCATCAGCAGCTGCCTCTTTTGGAGACAGTATTCATAGAGCTTTGCAGAAGTTTTATCTGTTTCTCAAAAAAGTCGGCAGAGTAACGCTTGATGATCTTTTTACGTTTTATGAAATGTGTTGGTTGCCATTGGGATATGTTTCCAGGACCCATGAGGAAAAAATGAAAAAAGAGGGAAAGAAGATGTTGCAGAGTTTTTTTATGCGCTATCATACGGATAATCTCTCAATTCTTGATCTTGAAAAACGATTTACCGTGAAGATAGATGAAACTACATTTATCAGTGGGAAAATAGACAGGGTTGATGCGCGAAAAGATGGAGGGCTGGAAATCATTGATTATAAAACTGGAAAAAAACCAACGCTACCTGCCTTGAAAAAAAATCTACAGATGAGTCTCTACGCATTGGCTGTGTCTGATAAAAGTTTTTACGCAAAACCCGTTGATGATATTACGCTGACTTTTCACTTCCTACAAGATGCAGATGTATTCTCAACGAAAAAAAAGCCGGAGGACATTGAAGAAGCAAAGGCAGTGGTAAAAAATACGATTTCGCAGATACAGAAAGGGTTATTTGCGGCAAACGTCGGGCCATGGTGTGATTTTTGTCCGTTTCGAATTAATTGTGAAGCATGGCAATAATGAAAATTTAAAGTCAAAAATTTAAAGTCAAAAATTTTCTTCGTGTTTTATAGACAAAATTATATATAGGATAGAGTAACTTGTTAATTACAAGATCGAAGCTACCGATAAGTTCCGTGTGTATACCACCGAACCCTTCTTTAAATCGAGTAAACCCTGCCCAGGGATTCTTCACATCATATGAAGGTGGGAGTGATCCCCACATATCAAACTTTTTTGCCTCCTGTTGTTTCCCGAAGCGTATTGCCTCCCACATGAGAAGATGTGGCATCATAAGATTGCGTAATTGAACAGAAGATCCTCCGTAGGGATAATACAAGACGCCGTTAAAGATGAAAATCTCATACGCGGCAAGTGGTGTTTTTTCATAAAAAGCAACCAAGATATGTGAGATTGTATTTTTCAAAGTTTCAAAAATGGTCTTGTGATAGGTCGTATTGTGACCAAAATACTTTTGTCTTTTGCATGTTTCAAAATAGAGCTTCGCAAATATTTCAAATCCTTGCGTATTTGTCATTTCTTTCACAATTACACCCTTTTTCTGCGCAAGTTTGATATTGTATCTCGTTTTTGGATGCATATTTTTCAAAAGCTCATCTTCAGATTTAGTGAGATCAAGCAAGAGCGTCCAATTTGGAAATAATGGGTGAGAAGATAAAATACACCCCAGGGGTGGATTTATATTTGCACCTAAGGGATTTCCATTTATTTTTGATTTTCTTACGTAAGGTTCAACTTTGATGAAAATACAGTTTCTTTTCTTTCCTTCATGTTCAAGAAAATGCACGACTTCTTCTGAAGGTGTAGCAGATCGCGGCAAATATCCGATGGTAAAAGGCGTGTGGGGAATCTGGTGAAAAGTGACTTGGTAGACATTAACGAGTGTTTCTTTATGGTATTCGCCGACTCGCATTATTGCAATCCCCATCTTTTTCCGCGCCTCCCCCCACTGCCACGACTGGAGGGGATGAGTGGCTATTTGGTTATAAATATCTTTATCGAAGTTGTCTGGAATAAGTTGTATATGCATACTTCTATCTTACTATTTTTGTCAGAGAATAAGGACTTTAATTATTTAATAAATTGAAGTGGGAGCGTTTGGATTTCAGAGAGAGGAAAAATCTACGCCACCTCTTTTTTTACCTACCGTTGCAGTTATCGCATCTTTCAAAATCTCTATGATCTTACCGGCGAGCCTGTTTCGTCCCTCTTTCCCCAAAAGAAAATAATCGTCAATGTATACCTTGCTGTTTTCAAGATCATGAAGGAGAGTTTCTATTTTTCGTATTTTTTCTTCTGCACTTTCTTTTTTCGCCCGTTTCAATGCGCGAGAGAAACGTTGTATACGATCGCTGTTGTTTCCAATTTTTCGTCGATGATCAGATACAAGACCCACCATAGTTTCATGACATTTATCATCATACTTTACTCCCAAAAGTGAATATACATCTTGCAAAGACTCTATATTTACAGGAGAGCGATTGAGCGATATGAGGTTTTCACCGATAGCATCTATTATTTCCTTCATCGTTTGTCGTGCGTCCTCAATTCCATTTTGTTTATAAGTTTCCGCAACATGCGCTGTAAATAACGTCTCTAAACGAGCCACATCAAAAGAAAGCATATCAGTTACGAAGGGAAGCTTGTTATATATGACATACCTTCCGTTGCCATGATCATCATGGCCGATTAAGGAATTTCGTTGGGCTTGAAGAAAATGTTCTAGTCGATCAACAGGACTGATAGAGAGCCATAATGCACAAGTGAGTGCTGCGAATGAATGCAACAAAACTTTCCGTTCTGTATCGTTTAGATTTTCAAATTCAAGCATTGTGCCAGTGCGAAGGGGCATTCCGGTAAGCGGATGCAGCAACCCCTTTTCTTTAAGGGAGTCCATGAGTGAAACAGATTGTTGCAACATCGAGAAAGTATCTTCTATACTCCTCGTTGGAATTTTATAATAGAAATTTCCACTCGCTTCAGGAAGTGGCGCTACTTCGATAGAACAACATGATTGAGAAGGTAAGTATTTTTTTTGAAGTGTTTCTTGTATGGTTTTTTCCATAGATGATATATCAGGTAGATTGCTTTCTCCGATTGCCATCATTATTGTTTGTGAGGAGGGGCGTATGCGTGAGTCATCTTGACTATTTCGAATATGTGTATGTATTCCTTCTTGCGCAGGCATTGCAAACGTATGCAATAAAAGACCACGAATTTTTTCGTTTTCTTTTGATTCTATACCCATTACACCCATTACTTCTTTCAGAGCTTTTCGATCATGACACTGGTTAACCCATCTGAGAAATACCGTCGGATGACGATAATAAAATCCTCCATCCTCTGTTGGTTGTCCAAAAAGTGCATGGCGTATGTCTTGTTGGATGAGGGCTCCTTTTACAAAACGAGAATTTCCCTCAAGTATTTCCGTAAGGACGATTTCCCCTCTATTCCCGATTGCTTCGTGTATATATTTTCTTATAGTCTTCACCATTTTTTCATGAGCTTTTTCATACGTTTCAGAAGTGAGGAGAGTGCTTACGGCATATAGAGGAAAATCGGGTAGGTCCAATGTTTCTTCATATACTGGATCATCAAGCACTAGGCGAGGCAATAATTTTTTTATTTCTTGTTCATCTTCGGTGGAGAAAGGTTTTGCTGCAAGCCATGGTATTGTGGGTTTTTCTTTTGCTGTAGTATTACCAGAATCCTCGAGAGATTTGGGATATATTGTTTCAAGAACTTCTTGAAAATTATATGAAGGAGGAAGATTAAGTTTCAGGAAAAGAATTCTTTCTTCGGTGTATTGTCCTCTCTGATGGGTTTCTTTTGGATCTACTCCTTGGTCTATATTTTCATTCACCGCACTGTGGACGAGACGTTTCTCGATAGGAGAAAGAGCAGGCACTTCTTTTATTATTTTGATATGCGGTTGGGTAGTGGGTGGTGGTAATTCTTTCCGATTCATATGTTTATAACTAATTTGGAGGTGTATTGTAACGCATCCTCTACAATATTTCAAGGTCAATAGAGAATCTTTTTTTTGTTAGAATAGATGCAATGTCATTGTTTATTTGCGCTTCGTGTGGATATGGTTCAGCTTCGTGGTATGGTAAATGTCCCTCCTGTGGAGAGTGGAATATGATGCGTGAACAAAAAGAAATAGGGGTGGGGGAAGAAACGAAAAAAGCAACAATTATCTCTCTTTCGAAGGTTACAAGCCGTACGCGTGAGCGCAAAAAAACTCGCTTCTTCGAGTTTGACCGTGTTTTGGGGGGTGGATTTGCTCAAGGATCTGTCGTCCTTTTAAGCGGTGACCCGGGCATTGGAAAATCGACCCTTCTTTTGACATCTTTTTCGGGAATGAAAACTCTTTATGTCTCCGGTGAGGAGTCTGGCGAACAGGTGAAAGAGCGTGCAGAGCGTACGGGGGTTGATCTTGCCCACATCTATTTTTCCGATGACGTGCAAATTGAGGGAATTTTGGAGGCTGCGGGTGAGAAAAAAAATATCTATGACATCATCGTCATTGATTCTATCCAAACGGTTTATTCCAAAAAAATTGAAGCTTCTCCCGGTGCTCCTGCGCAGATTAAAGAAATTGCCGCACAAGTCATTGACTTTGCCAAAAAAAACAATATTTCAGTCATTATGATCGGTCACGTGACAAAAGAAGGAGGTATTGCCGGACCCAAACTACTTGAGCATGTTGTAGATGTTGTTTTGTATTTTGAAGGAGACCGTCAGTCGCAATTTCGGATTTTGCGAGCACATAAAAACCGATTTGGTTCAACAGATGAGGTCGGAATTTTTGAGATGAAGGAAAAAGGATTTGTAGAGGCTTCAGGATCTACCATGTTTTTGGATGAGGAGACAAAAAGAGCTCCGGGCAAAGTACTCGTGGGAGTGGCAGAAGGCAATCGCCCTCTTTTTTTTGAAGTGCAGACGTTGGTGGTTGAAAGTTTCCTGACCATCCCTCGTCGAGTATCATCGGGCATAGACTACAATAAATTACTGTTGCTTCTGGCAGTCGTTCGCAAAAACATGGGGTTACCGCTTGATCGCTACGATATCTATGTCAACGTTGTCGGTGGCATTTCGATCAAATCAACTGCCGCAGATTTGGGAGTTATTGCCTCGGTTATTTCCTCATTCAAAAATATTCCCGCTCCTGAAAAATCGGTGTTTGTCGGTGAGGTGGGGCTTTTGGGAGAGGTACGCAAAGTCATACGTCAGGCAAAAATCATGCGCGATGCAGAGCGTTTTGGTTTCTCGCACATATTTTCATACAAAAATATTTCATTTGTGAAAGAATTGGAGGCTATTTTGACGTCTCGTCATTGATGATGGGAAACATGATGAGATTTTGTATGAGAGGAGGAAGTACCATACACTTCGTATACCGCGACCACCAAAAACAAGAAATAGATCACCAAAAAAAGCCACGAAAATCTAAGTTGCACTGCAAGTTGAGTTCCCGGCCATAATTTGAAAATGGGGCGATGGGGCATGATGAGAAATGTGATATTATTGAGAATAAACGGGAGCGTGATTGCGTGAAAACTAATCTGCAGAACTTTTTTGTAATGAATATGTTGATAGCTCAATTTTGCCGCGATAGAGACAACTAAGGCCAACACAACGAGATAGATCAATGTGCCAATAAAATAAGCAAAGGGTACGATTGAAATCGTGAGAATGAAAAAGAGCAAAACAGCTAAGGGAAAAACGAGAGAAAACCAGTAGAGAAAGAAGTTTTTGAGCGTATTAACTTTCTCTTTATTGATGACATACGTTGTATTTTTTTCAAACGGATAGGTATTAAGGTCTTTTTGAGTTTGCGTGGTGATTCCTTCAGCATGAAGAAGCACAAATGAATCATACTCCTGGATTTTTCCTGCGTTGGCATATTCATCTACAGCAACTATGGGAAATGGAATATTGTGGTAGTTAAACCACGCAATAAAAGGATAATTATAGTTGGTAAACAGTCGTCTATTTTTGATCGTGACCACGAGATCTTGAGGGAAGCTATCAAACATTTGCGTGACGTTTGTTTTGAAGCTCCCAAAACTGCCCTCAAAAAGCCATATTCTTGTAAAAACAATCGTCATGACGATAAATTGAGTGATAAAAACGAGAAAGAAAAAATAGGTGAGAGAAAACCGAAAAGGCGTCCTTTGGATCTTTTTGTAATACTCTCTATGAGGAATCGCAGAATTGGTCAATACATGAAAAAAAGTCTTGATTTTTTTCATACCTAATTTTATAGTAGAACAACGCATATAACTTTGCAAGCGCTTTTTGCATTTGCTTTTTTTATTTGTTTGTACTAGAATATTACATTTGTAAGTCTATATCATTAAAAATTTTTATCCCGATATAAATCGGGATTTATTGACTTTACTTTAAATAACATATGGCACAAGGAGTTTTTCAGCGAACCAAGCCTCATTTAAACATTGGCACCATTGGTCATGTGGATCATGGCAAGACGACGCTTACGTCGGCAATTCATCATGTGTTGGCAAAAAAAGGAATGGCACAAGTCCTCAAATACGAAGAAATTGATAAAGCGCCCGAGGAAAAAGCTCGTGGAGTGACGATCAATCTTCACCACTCTGAATACGAGACCGAGAAGCGGCACTATGCCCATATTGACGCTCCAGGACATGCTGATTATATCAAGAATATGATTACCGGTGCTGCACAAATGGATGGCGCGATACTGGTCGTTTCAGCGCCTGACGGGCCCATGCCCCAAACAAGAGAACACATCCTCCTTGCCGGTCAGGTAAACGTTCCTGCGATTGTTGTTTTCCTGAACAAGGTAGACATGGTATCTGATAAAGAGATTCTTGATCTAGTTGAGATGGAAGTTCGTGATCTTCTCAAAAAGTATAATTTCCCCGGTGATAAAATTCCGGTAATCCGCGGTTCTGCTCTTAAGGCAATTGAAGGAGATGCAGATGCGGTAAAGTCAATCGAAGATCTGATGAAGGCGGTTGATGAATACGTCCCCGATCCAATTCGAGACACTGAAAAACCCTTCTTGATGCCTATTGAGGACATTTTCACCATTCAAGGAAGAGGAACAGTGGTGACGGGAAGAGTGGAGCGAGGAATACTCAAAGTCAATGAGGAAATTGAGATCGTAGGCCTTAAAGAGACCAAAAAGACCGTCATCACCGGTGTTGAAATGTTCAAGAAAAGCCTTGATGAGGCACGTGCAGGAGACAACGTCGGCCTTCTACTTCGAGGAATTGAAAAAACGCAGGTGGAGCGAGGTCAAGTCATTGCCAAACCAGGGTCGGTCACACCTCATACAGAATTTGAGGCAGAAATTTATGTATTGACCAAAGAAGAAGGTGGACGTCACACGCCCTTTTTCACTGGCTACAGACCACAATTTTATATAAGGACTACTGATGTGACTGGTGAGGCAACGCTTCCTTCGGGAGTCGAGATGGTCATGCCAGGAGATAATATCAAAATCACGGGTAAGTTAATTTATCCGGTGGCTCTTGAGGAAGGTGTCAAATTTGCCATCCGTGAGGGAGGTCATACGGTCGGTGCGGGAGTCGTCACGAAAGTCACTAAATAGTTACACAACTGATTTAACTGTTTTTTGCTCTTTTACATATGCCAAAAGGAAGGATACGGATAAAATTGAAGTCATTTGATCATCGTCTCATTGACGAGACGTGTCAAAAATTGGTCGATACTGCCACAAAGACTGGTGCTTCTATCGTGGGGCCCATCCCCCTTCCGACAAAAAAAGAGGCATATGTCGTCAATAAATCAACCTTTATTGACAAAGATAGTCGAGAATACTTTGGTCTCAAAATCCACAAGAGGCTTCTTGATATTATCAATCCCACTAACCAAACGATTGATTCTCTCATGCATCTTGATCTTCCAGCAGGTATTGATGTGGAAATTAAGATGTAACTGTTTTCCTCATCAGAATCTTTTTTATTTCAATGGGAAGAATAATAAGTGTCGTTAGTAAAAACGCAATCACAATATACAAGGGATTAAGAGACTGTGTTTTGAAAATATCTTGCAAGAGCGGTTGATATATAAGAAATGGCTGAATGAGAAACGGAAGAAGTAATGAGCTTAAAAAAACAGGGTGTTTAAGCAAATTAAAATGGCGAATGATGATGCGATGTGAAAGCCACAAATCAAGAAGAATAAATGGCTGAATAAGTGTCAGGGTAGTAAAAGCCATAGTGCGGGCAAATCCCACGCCATCAAACCCCATACCCACAAAGAATGAAATAATTGTCAGTATCCCTCCAAAAAGTCCTATTACGAGGATGTATTTAAAGTCTTTTTTCTGAAGGAGCGCCTCTGCTTTCCTCGGTTTTTGGCGCATGATGTCTTTATCTTTTGGTGAAAACGCGAGGGAAAGTGCAGGTAACCCATCTGTTATGAGATTGATATAGAGTATTTGTAAGGCAGTAATAACGATAGGTAGTTTGAGGCTGACGGTGATAAGAACTGCGATGACTTCAGCGGTATTTGACGTGAGAAGATACTTGATGGCATTTTTAATGTTATTGAAGATATTGCGTCCTTCCTCAATTGCATTGATGAGTGTCGCGAAGTTGTCATCGGTGATAATCATATCAGCTGCTTCTTTTGCCACATCTGTTCCTGTTTTTCCCATTGCAACTCCCACGTCTGCTTGTTTAAGCGCGAGGGCATCGTTGACGCCATCTCCAGTTACTGCAACGACATTGTTTTCCTGCAAAAGCTTGACCAGACGATATTTGTGCTCCGGCGTCGTGCGGGCATATATTTTGACTTTATCGAGAATAGGACGAAGCTCCCGGTCCGAGGAAGCATCTATTTGGGAACCGGTGAGAATATCGTCTCCCTGCGTGATAATTCCTGCTTCAATTCCGATTGCCTCTGCCGTAAGCGTGCTGTCTCCGGTAATCATCACGACACGTATTCCTGCTTTTTTTGCCCTCTCCACAGCTTCTCTTGCCTCATCTCGCACAGGATCTGCTATGCCTGCAAATCCCAAAAATACCTGTTTTGACTGGAGGTTGCGATCTTTCTTTTTATACGAGAATGCAATCGTGCGAAGACCTTTTTTTGCAAATGACTGAAATTCCTTTTCAATAAGTGTTTTTTTCTCTGTATCAAATTCTATTTCTTGTCCTCGCCAGATGATTTTGTCACAGATACCTATAATTGATTCGGGAGCTCCTTTGCTAAAGACATACATCTCATGAGGATTTTTGAGTGAAGAAACAGCAACGCTCATTCGCTTCGTCACTGGGTTAAAAGACATCTCATCGAGGATTGTCCACTCTTTTCGAATTCCAGCAGGTGAGTAATTCATTTTATGGGCAAAAAGAAGCAGTGCTCCCTCGGTTGTGTCGCCCACGACGTCGAATGCTCCATGGTTTACTTTCATGACAATTGAGGCAGTTGAGCAGAGGATTGAATTGAGAAGAAATAAATTGAATGGATGATCTGGAGAGATGGATGAGGGAGTTTTTGCTTCATATACATTTTTATCAATCCATATTTTTCTCACACTCATCTGATTGGTCGTAAGAGTTCCAGTCTTATCTGTTGCAACAAGCGTCACAGCGCCAAGTGTTTCTATGGCGTTTAATTTCCTGATGATGGCCTTTTTTTTGCTCATGCGCTCAACTCCTATCGCAAGGGTGATGGTCATGACTGCAGGAAGCCCCTCGGGTACTGCTGCCACAGCCAGGCTGACGGCAAAGAGAAAACTCTCAAACAACGTCTTTGTTTGTATGAAGGAGAGGAAAAATACCACGATTGACGCGCATATACCAATGATTCCAACTTGTTTTGAAAAGACTTCGAGTTTGCGCTGAAGCGGTGTTTTTTTCTCCTTGATAGTTTTGAGTGTTTGCGCAATTTCTCCAAAACGCGTATGCATGCCTATTTTTGTTACTCGTGCGTATGCTCTTCCTTTTGCAACAACCGTTCCGAGATATAGCAGATTATTGTTTTTGTTTTCGTTTTTTCTCACAGGGAATGATTCTCCGGTGAATGAGGATTCATTGACCTCAAAATGCCTTGCTTTGACCACATGGCAATCTGCGGGGATTTTGGCGCCTTCTTCAACATATATGATATCTCCGGGCACAAGGTATTTGTTATCGATGTTTTGTTCCCTCCCGTCTCGTATGACACGGGTGGTGCTTATCGTGAGGACTTTGAGCGCTTGGATAGCTTTTTCTGCTTTAAATTCTTGATAGACGCCAAAGAAAGCATTAAGAATAACGATGAAAAAAATAAAAAAACTGTCTATTTTTTCGCCAAAAAGAAATGATACAATTCCTGCTCCTATAAGAAGAATGATCAAAAAATTGTCAAATTGACTGAAAAATGCTGTAAAAAGAGTAAAATCCCTTTTCTCTCGTATCTCGTTTAACCCGTGTATTTTGAGAAGTTCTTGGGCGTGTTTTGTCGAAAGCCCTTGTTTCTCAATCTCCCCCGTATCCATTTTGATAGTGTATCGCAACCGCCCCAAAAACACAATGTCAAACTACTCATTGACGCATGCGTGAAGATACTATATAATTGTATTAATGATAAAAGATATTTTTATCACGCAGTTTTTTTGACACAGTTTTTCAGATTGGAAGGAAGCGACAAGCCCCAATCTGGGGCTTTTTTTTGTTCTGTATGAAAGGTTTTATCGTAGGTAAAAAATCGAAATCGGAGGCAGCATTTGATGAAAAAGGAAAACGGATTGTAGTCACTCATATTATCACCCGTCCCTGTAGGGTGATTGATGTGAAGTATCCACAACGTGATGGATACACATCTATCCTTCTTGGATGGGGAGGCACCAAGAAAATTCAAAAATCACGCGCCGGAATTTTGAAAAAAGCGGGCATCAAAGACCCGCTTCGTTTTTTTCGCGAGATACGGCTTGATAAGAAAAATGGAATCTCATTTATTGAGAAAGAAGGAAAACAGGGAATTAAAGTCGGTCAACACGAATTATTTGCCGGATCAGAAATTACTCCTTCTCTTCTTTTTGCAAAAAATGATCCGATCGTTGTGACCGGTGTATCAAAAGGTAAAGGGTTTCAGGGAGTGGTAAGGCGCCATCGTTTCAAAGGAGGCCCACGGACACATGGACAGTCTGACCGTGAGCGCGCACCCGGGTCAATCGGACAAACCACGACCCCTGGACGAGTGTACAAGGGGAAACGAATGGCAGGTAGAATGGGAGGAGATACAGTCACTGTGAAGGGTCTGCGGGTAGTTGAGGCAAAAGATGATGAGTTAGTAGTAGCAGGACTTGTCCCTGGAGCACAGGGGGGAGTTATTACGGTTATTTCACATGAATCCTATTTTTAATATATGTCACCCGCAAAAAAAACACCAAAAGAAGTCACAACAAAAAGTTCTGTAGGTGAAAAAAAGAATGGGCCGGTAAAAAAAGAAGAAGCTGGTATACCGATATATAATACGGTGGGACAGGAGGTCGAGCGTGTAGCATTGCCGAAAAAAATATTTGAAGAAAAGGGGTCAGACAAACTTATTGCACAATACATACGTGTCTATTTAGCTTGTCAGCGACAAGGCACTATCTCGACTAAAACGCGGGGAGAAGTAGCGGGGTCGACACGGAAAATTTACCGCCAAAAGGGTACTGGCCGAGCCAGACACGGTCCTATCAAAGCACCGATTTTCGTCGGCGGAGGAGTAGCACATGGACCCAAACCTCGCGATTTCTCACTCACCATGAACAAAAAACAAAAGAGACGTGTTTTTTTTGCAGTACTTTCCCAAAAATTCAGTGCCGGTGATATTCAGGTTGTTTCGGGATTTTCAGAAATCAAACCGCGCACAAAAGAGACGTGCAAAGTACTTGATCATTTTGCGTCAGGTGAGAAAAAAAGAGTGCTCGTTGTTTTGCCAGAGAAGGGATTTGAGCATATGAGACAGGGAGGACGAAACGTTTCATATGTGGAATTTGCTGATGCTCAAACGGTAAACCCATACGCGATGCTTAAAGCTCGAAAAATACTCCTCGCCAAAGAAAGTTTAGCAGTTCTTGAAAAAAGACACCATGAAAATTAACGAAGTTATTTACAGACCAATCATCACTGAAAGAGCGATGCAAAAAGTAAAAGAATCAGTCTATACATTTGAGGTTCATCCTCATGCGCAAAAAAGACAGATCAAAGAAGCTGTAGAGCTTCTTTTTTCCGTCACGGTTTCGGGCGTTCGCACTGCTATTTGCGAGGGAAAAGTGCGAAAAAAGGGAAGGAAAATGGTCTCCAAAAAACAACCCGATCGAAAAATGGCGTATATAAAAGTTTCAAAAGGAAAGATCAATCTTTTCCCGCAGACGTGAAAAATATGCCTGAAAAAAGACTCATCACCATTTTGAAGAAACATTCAGGAAGAGACCAAAAAGGTCATGTTTCTGTTCGTCATCAAGGAGGCAGACAAAAACGATATTATCGCATGATGGATTTCAAACGCGATAAGCGAGATAATGAAGGAAAAATCATTGGTATCGAATACGATCCCAACAGAACTGCATATATTGCGCTTGTTGCATATAAGGATGGTGAACGACGATATATACTGCATCCAGAAGGTGTGAAAAAGGGCGATGCAATCATATCAAGTGAAAATGCACCAATTCGACCCGGCAATGCGACCGTTTTGAAAAATATTCCCTTGGGTACATTTATTCACAATATAGAACTGTATCCTTCAAAGGGTGGACAGATAGCGAAAAGTGCTGGAAATTACGCAGTGGTTATTGCAAAAGATGACACATATGCGGATATCAGGCTTCCGTCAAAAGAAGTGAGAAAAATTATGCTTGATTGTTGGGTGACCATTGGTCAGATAAGCAACATCGGCCACAAACTCGAGAAAATCGGCAAAGCTGGTCGCGCCCGTCTTATGGGTATACGGCCTACCGTGCGGGGTGTCGCACAAAATCCACGCTCGCATCCTCATGGAGGAGGAGAGGGAAAGACAGGAGAAGGCATGACGCCAAAAACCCCATGGGGGAAGAGCGCGCGAGGCACAAGAACAAGAAAAAGAAACAAATGGAGTAATAAGTTTATCGTAAAGAGGAGAAAATAAAAATAGTATGAGTGAATCACATACACACATTACCGGCGTTCGCATTTCACCCAAGAAACTGCGTTTTCTTATTGTAGAAATAAAAAAGATGGAGCCGGAAGCAGCGCTTGATATGCTTTTATACAGCCCAAAACGCGGTGCAAGAATTTTGTATAAAGCACTGAAATCAGCTTTTTCCAATGCCGCAAGCACTTTAAAAAAGGATGCGCGCATGGTACAATTTAAGACCTTTTCTATTGATGAAGGGCCGAGGCTGAAAAGATACAGAATGGGCGGGAGGGGTACTGCAAAACCCTTCAAGCGGAAAGGGGCGCATATTAACATTGTTTTAGTGCCAAAGGACGAAGGGTCAGAAAAAAAGGAGAAAAAATAATTTTTTAAATAGAACCTATGGGACAAAAAGTACATCCAAAAGGATTGCGACTGGGAATATTAACAACATGGGACTCTCGATGGATTTTTGGGAACAAAAAAGTCTATAAGGAGGCTCTGTTGAATGATATTGCCATACGAACAGGGATAACGAAAAGATTCAGCTTTGCTGATGTTGTTCAAGTTGAGATAGAACGCGCAATCAATAAAATCGGACTTATTATCCATGCAGTCAAACCCGGTATGATTATCGGGCGAGGCGGGAAAGGGCTTGAGGAGATTAAGCGTTTCGCGCAGGATGTTATAGGGAGAAAAACAGTCAAGAAACAGAAAACAAAAATCGATATAAAGATTGAACCAGTGAAAAAACCCTATCTCAACGCTCAATTCGTAGCCCACGATATTGCCGGAAAGCTCGTGAGACAATTACCCCATAGAATAATTATTCATCATTCGATGGACAGGGTGATGGAAGCTGGAGCAAAGGGTGTGAAAATTCAACTGGGAGGAAGGATTGCGGGCGCTGCCATTTCACGCCGCGAAAAGTACTATGAAGGAACTGTCCCAATGTCAACTGTGCGTGAAGACATTGATTTTGCGCGTTTTCCAGCTCTGACACGATCAGGGTATATCGGCGTGAAAGTTTGGATCGCACGTAAAAATTTTTAATTTTTAATTTATACAATGTTGGCACCAAAAAGACAAAAATACAGAAAGGCATTTCGGGGTGTATGGCGCAAAATCGCTATAAAAGGAAATGCTTTAGAATTTGGGGGCATTGGTCTCAAATCAATCGAAGCAGGTTTTATCAAGGATCGACAAATTGAGGCAGCTCGACTTATATTGGCGCGAACGACACGAAAGACAGGAAAATTTTGGATGCGTATTTTTCCCGATAAGCCATATACCAAAAAACCACCCGAGGTAACCATGGGAGCTGGAAAAGGAGAGGTAGCATATTTTGTGAGTGTTGTTTCTCCCGGACGAGTTCTTTTTGAAATTGATGGTGTACCTGAAGTGGAGGCACGTGTCGCGCTCAAAAGTGTTGCAAGCAAGTTGCCCGTCAAGACGAAAATTATCAAAAAACAATAAAATCGTATGACTAAAAAAGACATGCAAGACCTTAAAAGTAAATCGGTAGAAGAGCTAAAAGCAGAGAGTATAGCTTTGCGCACCGAGATTGCAAAGCTCACGATTGAGAGGGGAATAAATCCACAAAAAGACACCAATAGCATCATGAAAAAAAGGAAAAGACTGGCTCGCATTTTAACCATTTTAGGCGAGAAAAGTGAGTGATTTTCAAAAAATACTATGGCCAAGGTACTACAGGGAAAAGTAGTTTCAACAAAAGGGCAAAAAACAGTGGTGGTTGAAGTGGAGAGGGTATTTCAGCATCCACTCTATAAAAAAACGATAAAAAAGCACAAACGGTATAAAGCGCACAACGAAAAATTATCCCTAAAAGAAAATGATGTTGTTGCGATGCGTGAATCACGTCCTCTATCCAAGGATAAACATTTTATTGTCACGCAAAAATTATCATAATCTATGGTGCAACTCAGGTCAGTTTTACAGGTAGCAGACAATACAGGAGCAAAAGAAGCATATGTGATCGGTATGCCCGGTCGGGGAAATAAACGGTATGCGTATATAGGAGATATCATCAACGTGGTAGTGAAAAAGGCAGACCCGTATGCGCAGATTAAAAAAGGAGATAAACTGCCTGCCGTGGTAGTGCGAACAAGAAAAGAAAAGAGGAGAAAAGATGGAAGTTATATACGCTTTGACAATAACGCGTGCGTGATTATACAAGCAAAAGACGTAAAAGATCCTCGTGGCACTCGGGTTTTTGGCCCAATTGCGCGGGAGGTCAAAGAGTTTGGATTTTCCAAGATTGCGAGTCTTGCAACGGAGATTTATTAGTGCGAGATGTTTTTACCAGAGAATATGAAGATTAAAAAAGGAGATAAAATCAGGATCATAACGGGTAAAGATGCCGGAAAAGAAGGAACTGTCGAAAAAACAGACAATAAAAATAAGACAGTATTGGTTTTAGGTCTCAATATGTATAAAAAACATATTAAAAAGAGTGAAAAAATCCCACAAGGCGGGGTGGTTGAGATTCCCCGTCCTCTTGTTGTGTCAAAAGTAGCGCTCGTGTGTCCACATTGCGGCAAGCTCGCACGAGTGAAGTATATCTATGAGGAAAAGAAAAAATGGAGAGTATGTAAGCGCTGTGATCAAAAGATCGCTCATAAAAAATAATTACATCTATGTCATTTAAAGATTTTTACGATAACCAGGTACGGCCAAAACTTGCACAAGAGATGAAGCTTGCAAATATATTGTCTGCGCCGAAAATAGTAAAAATTGTTGTAAATGTAGGAGCGGGAGACGCAACCTCAAACAAAAAAGTTCTCGAAAGCATTGCCTCGGAGCTTGCATTGATCACGGGGCAAAAACCTGTCATTACCCTTGCTCGCAAGTCAATTTCCGCATTTAAAATCAGAAAAGGATTGCCCATAGGTGTAAAAGTGACGCTTCGGGGCAAAAGAATGTACGTGTTTCTTGAGAAATTGATCAAAATCGTACTTCCGCGAATTCGCGATTTCAGAGGTGTAAAAAGGCAAAACTTTGATGGACGGGGAAATCTGAACATCGGCATTGCAGAGCAGACATTATTTGGAGAGATAGAGTATGATACAATACACAAGATCAGGGGGCTTGAAATTACGATCGTTACTAATACACAGAACAACGAACAAGCAGAAAAGCTTTTCAAGGCATTAGGTATGCCCTTTGCCCTGTGAGGGCAAAAAATACTATGGCAAAGAAATCAGATGAAATAAAGAGCCAAAAGAAGCAAAAATATGCAGTAAGGCAAAGAAATCGCTGTGCGCTCTGTGGGAGATCACGAGGATATATGCGAAGGTTTGGTCTGTGTAGAATTTGTTTTAGGGAGAAAGCTCTTGTGGGAGAAATACCAGGAGTGTTAAAAATTTCATGGTAAACATATGGCACGATCTCTGAAAAAAGGTCCGTATATAGACCAAAAATTGTTTGAGAAAGTCAAAAAACAAAAGGCAAGTGGAGAGAAAGTTCCTATCAAAACATGGGCGCGAAATTGTCATATTTCGCCTGAATTTGTTGGGCACACGTTTGCTATCCACAACGGCAGGAAATTTATTGAAATATACGTACAAGAAGCAATGGTAGGCCATCGTCTTGGGGAATTTGCTCCAACTCGGTCGTTTAAGGGGCATGGAAAAGTGACAAAGCGAGTTCTTGAAAAAACATAAAATAATATATGAGTAATACACATATTGATCTTATTGTGAGGATCAAAAACGGATACCAAGCGAGAAACGAAACAGTACATGTGCGCTACAGTACGTTTTCGCAACATATCCTTACGCTTTTGAAAAAAGAAGGATATGTAAAGGATTTTACTGTTTCAAAAGACAAAAAAGAGATAGCTGTTGCGCTTTCTTATAAAGATGGAATGCCTGCGATAACCGGGGTTCAAATAATTTCAACCCCGGGGAGAAGAATCTATCAGGGAGTTTCAGATTTGCCATCAGTGCTTGGAGGTTTGGGTATCGCAATTGTGAGTACTCCCAAGGGAGTATGTACGAATAAAGAGGCTCGTCGTCTGAAAATAGGCGGTGAAGTTTTATATAAAATTTGGTAAGTCATATCTATTAATACCATGTCAAGAATAGGCAATGCACCCATCACTATCGCTGCGGGAGTCTCGGTTCATGCGGGTAAAGATGCCGTAACAGTAGAGGGACCAGAGGGGAAAGTGGTGCTACCGTTTCCTTCTTTTATCAGCATAGAACAAGAGGGAAAAGTCCTCTTTGTAAAAAATTCCTCCTTGACAAGAGAAAGTGCGGCGCTGCAAGGATTGATGCGTGCTTGCATCGCAAATGCGGTGGCTGGCACCGGTAAAAAATGGGAACGGAGACTACGCGTTGTCGGGACAGGATATAAAGTGAAATTACAAGGCGATGATTTGATTTTTACCGTAGGATTTTCCCATCCTGTCGTTTTTAAAAAAGTTGAGGGAGTATCGTTTATCGTAGAAGGGAGTTCAACAGTCGTTGTTAAAGGTGTAGACAAACAGCTCGTTGGTGAAGTAGCATACAAGATAAAGCGCTTGAGAAAGCCTGATCCATATAAAGGAAAAGGAATACGATATGAAGGTGAGCAACTGAAATTGAAGCCAGGCAAAAAAGCAAAAGCTGCAGGGCCTGTAAAATGATTTGATGTATACAATCATCAGAAACATATGCATATAACACGAAACGCACGAATAAGAAAAGCAAGGAAAGTGCGCATGAAGATTCGTCGGATGGGTGATGTATTACGTTTAAGCGTGTTTCGCTCATCCAAATATATATATGCGCAGGTGATAGATGACAAACAGGGGAAGACGTTGGTTGCATGTAGCGACACAACTATGAAATTTCCTGAAAAACTGACAAAAACCGAAAAGGCCAGAAGAGTTGGACGTGAAATAGCTGAAAAGATGAAGAAACTTAAAATTACAAAAGTAGTGTTTGACCGTGGGCCTTATATGTATGAGGGAAGGGTCAAACACGTAGCAGAAGGCGCGCGTGAAGGCGGTATTACATTGTAAATTTGCTATTTATGCAAACATATGGTTGAGGAACGGGATAAAAGAAGAAGACAAAACAGAGGACCAGCTGAAAAAGACAAAATAGGGGAAAAAGTCTTATTGATACGAAGGGTTACCAAGAAAACACCTGGTGGAAACTATATTAGTTTTTCAGCGCTTGTTGCAGTAGGCGACGGGCAGGGAAAAATTGGCGTAGGGCTGGGGAGGGGACTTGAAGTGCCCCAGGCGATCAGAAAAGCAATGTCGCGTGCTCGGAAACACATGATCACGGTTCCAATTTACAAGACAACTCTTCCTCACGATATCAGGGTAAAATATAAGGGAGCATATATTATATTAAAACCTGCACCTCCTGGAGCGGGACTCAAGGTGGGGAGTGTCGTTCGGTCACTTTTAAGCCTTGCAGGAGTTGTCAATGCATCTGGTAAGATTGTGCGGTCTCGCAACCAGATTGCCAATACGTACGCAGTGATGAAAGCTATTAGTATGCTTCGCAAGCGAGAATAAGCATCTATGATTACTTTATCGACATTGCCAAAGATAATAGAAAAAGGAAAAAAACGGGTTGGTCGTGGGCTCGGGAGTGGCCGCGGCGCAAAATCTGGACGAGGTACCACGCGACATCAGCGCGCGCGCGAAAGCATCCCCCTTTTTTTTGAAGGTGGACAAAATAGGCTGGTAAAGAAATTTCCTTTGGTTCGGGGAAAGGGTAAGAATAAATCTGTCTCAAAACTTCGATCTGCACAGCGAAGAGTACGCACGTTGCCTGTCTCAAAGACTCCCTACGAAAAGGCCAAACAAGGAGAAGGCGCTGTTTCAACCACATGAAAAGAATACTGCAAAAAATACGGTCGATTTTCAAAGACCCGATTATCAAGAAAAAAATTATTTTCACGTTTTTTATACTGTTTGTTTTTAGAATATTTGCTTTTCTTCCTGTTCCTGCTGTTGATATAGCGCGTTTGCGTACGCTATTTTCCCAAAATCAGTTTCTTGCACTTCTTGATATTTTCTCAGGAGGGACGCTGATCAATTTTTCTGTAATGGCTCTAGGTTTGGGTCCGTATATCAATGCATCAATCATTATTCAACTCCTTTCCGTGGTGATGCCGCAGCTTGAGGCACTTGCCAAAGAAGGAGAATATGGAAGGGCTAAGATTAATCAATATACCCGTTTTCTCACCGCTCCCATCACTATTTTGCAGGGAATTGGTATGTATGTACTGCTTCGCAATCAAAAAGTGATCGCAAATTTGAGCTTCATAGAGTTTATCGCCTTTATTTTGACAATGCTTGCAGGTACCTATATCTTGATGTGGTTTGGAGAGCTTATTTCCGAGTTTGGTTTGGGTAATGGTATTTCGCTTCTTATTTTTGCAGGAATTGTCGCTCGTATACCTACTGTCTCGATCCAAACAGTGACGACTGTCAATCGCGAGACGTTTTTCAATGTTGGATTATTTTTGATCATGGGTATCGTGGTCGTCACAGCGGTTGTGTTTATCAATGAAGCAGTGAGAAAAATCCCCATATACTATGCCAAACGGATCAAAGGGAACAGAGTATATCAGGGAGCGACTAATTTCCTTCCACTGAAGCTCAATCAGGCAGGTGTCATCCCCATTATTTTTGCGGTTTCATTTGTGCTGTTTCCCCAACTTCTGGGCAATTTTCTTCGCTACGTCAAAAACGATGTCGTGGCGCGCGTGGCGTCCTTTCTGACGGTGGCTTTCAATCCTTCTGGTTTCTTTTACAACTTTTTTTATTTCATATTGGTTGTTGCCTTTACCTATTTTTATACGATCATCGTTTTCAATCCACAAAAAATCGCCGATGAAATCCAAAAACACGGCGGGTTTATTCCGGGTATACGGCCTGGTACGGCGACGAAAATGTATCTTCAGAGTATTTTGTACAAAATCACCACCGTTGGAGCGGTTTTTTTGGGAATTATCGCCGTTTTCCCCTCGCTTGTTTCTCGGGCAACCGGTAGCCAAAATTTGATCATAGGAGGTACGGGAGTTTTGATCGTTGTATCAGTAGTTCTTGAGACGTTTAAGATGCTTGAGGCGCAACTTATGATGAAAAGTTATGATAAACTCACATCATAGGAACATCAAACATACTTAAAAATTAAAAATCCTTAAATATATATGGCAAAAAAGGGAGCACGGGTCAAAATAGGGTTGATTTGCGAGACATGCAAGAGGCAAAACTATGTCACTCAAAAAAACAAACTAAATACGACAGGCGCACTTCGCTTAAAAAAGTATTGTCGAACATGTCGGAAACGCACGGTACATAAAGAAATGAAAAAGTTACACTAAGCACACATTTTTTAACTTATGAAACTTGTTCTTATCGGTATACAAGGAGCGGGAAAATCAACACAGGGCAATCTGTTGTCTCGTCAGTTTGATATCCCCTATTTATCCACAGGACATATTTTCAGGGAGATTGCAAAAGAAAAAACAAACATAGGAAGATATATAAAGGAAACCATAAATGCTGGGATTCTTATTCCCGATGAGAAAACAATTCCTATTGTAAACGAATATCTTTCACGCAGAGAATATCAAAAAGGCTATATTCTTGATGGTTTTCCTCGCACATTGTATCAGGCAAAAGAATTTAAAAACAATGTAGATAAAGTTATTTATCTTGATATTCCTGATAAGGAAGCCCTGTGGAGGCTTGCCTATCGCAATGATTCTCTTCGGGGAGACAATACAGTCGCTGCTATCACGAGGAGAATAGAGCTTTTCCATAAAGTAACCCGTCCGGTCATCAATTATTACAAACGCGAAGGAAAACTCGTCGTCATCAATGGTTTAAAATCCATCAAAGAAGTTAATAGAGAGATACTCAAAAGCTTGGGAAAACAGCTTGTCGAGAATAAAATAAGAGCATGGGAGCTGCGGGAAAAAATCATATTGGCAATTGTAGGTTTGCCAGGTTCAGGAAAAACCGAGGCATCTGCGCATTTTGCGCAAAAAAAACTTCCTATCGTGCAATTTGGGAAAATTGTGAATGATTATATTGATAAACACAAACTAGAGCATATAGAAAATCATCATAAAAGAGCGAGAGAAGATTTTAGGAAAAAATATGGTTTGGAAGCTTTTGCACTGCTGAACAAAGAAAAAATAAAAAAAGCATTTGAAAAAAATTCAATTGTAGTCATTGATGGTATGAGATCATGGGAAGAATATAAGTATTTAAAAAGGGTTTTTCCAAAAGTACGATTGGTAATTATTGGGTTGTATGCTGATAAGCATATCCGCTACAGGCGGCTTTCACAACGAGTTGACCGTAATAAGCTCAAAGGAGATGCACGAGATGTCCATGAGCTTATCGGTACCAATATGGGTCCAACAATCGCATATGCTGATTTCATGATTGATAATAACGCAACACTCGCGGAGTTTAAAAATAAATTGGAGTCGGTTTATCGGACCGTCTATTTTTCCTAAAAATACATGAGAGAAAGAAGCGCGGGCACCGTGAAAACTCCGCAGGAGATTGCGATCATGAAACAAGGAGGGAGTATTTTGCGCACGGTGATGGATCAACTGATCCCACTGGTGCGTCCTGGTATCTCAACGCAAGAACTTGATGAGGAAGCTGAACGTCTGATCAGATCGCAGGGCGCACTTTCTTCTTTTAAAGAGGTGGAAAAATATCGGTGGACGACATGTTTGCCGATTGATGAGCAGGTTGTGCATACCCCTCCATCGGATCGAATTTTGAAAAAAGGAGAGTTGTTGACGATTGACATCGGAGTATACTACAAGTCTTATCATACAGACTATGCAACGACTGTATGTGTTGGAGGGTCGGCAGATGAGGACAAAATGAAGTTTCTGCGCACTGGAGCAAAAGCCCTTGAAGTAGCTATCGCTCAAGCTCAAGCAGGCAATCGGATCGGTCATATATCCCGTGCGATTGAAAATGCAGTCTTGGCTGGTGGGTATTTTGTCATTCGTGAGTTGACCGGACACGCAATTGGGAGGAACCTTCATGAAGATCCCCTTATCCCAGGGTATCTTGATGGGAGGGTAGAGGACACCCCATCTCTTACCCCGGGCATGACTATTGCGATAGAGGTAATTTATTCGATGGGCTCCAAACACGTGAAGAGTGAGAAGGGGAATAAATGGTCGCTGGTAACCACCGATGGTAGCTTATCAGCATGCTTTGAAAAGACTGTTGCTATCTCAAAAGACCGCGCCTTTGTATTAACCTAAAGGATGTGGTATACTATATAGTTCATATGAAAGGGGAGGAAATAGTGATTGAAGGACGCGTGGTTGAGAGCCTTCCAAATACTCTTTTTCGAGTAAAACTGGGGAAGGAATACCACGAAAAAATTATTTTGTGTTATCTTTCGGGAAAAATGAGAAAAAATTATATCAAAATTCTCCCCGGAGATGCAGTGAAAATAGAAATGACTAAATATGATATGGAGAAGGGGAGAATTGTATATCGCCTATGAAAGTTCATTCATCTATCAAAAAAATTTGCAGGAAATGTTACATCGTGAGAAGAAGAGGGAAGTTACATGTTCGTTGTAGTAATCCAAAGCATAAACAAAGACAAGGATAAATTTTTCATATGGCACGTATAGTAGGAGTCAATTTACCAGACCAAAAAAGAATAGAGTACGCGCTGACGCTTATTTATGGTATTGGATTTTCGAACGTGAAGAAGATCTTGAAAGAAACACATATAGACCCTCATAAAAAGGTAAAAGAGCTTAAAGAAGAAGAACTCAAAAAAATTCAACAGGTTATGGAGTCTTTATATAAAGTCGAAGGAAATCTCAAAGAAGAGATAACGGACAATATCAAACGTTTAAGAGAAATAGGGACATATAGAGGCATGCGTCACAGCAGAAATTTGCCCGTGAGAGGGCAGCGGACAAAATCCAATGCGCGAACCAAGCGAGGCAAGCGAAAGACAGTCGGGGCACTCAAAAAAGAAGATGCAGCAAAGTTAACACAGCCCACGGCCGCAAAATAACCTATGGCAAACATAAAAAAAATCAAAAAAAGTATTGAAAGAGGCAATATATATATTACCGCGACATTTAATAATACGTTAGTTACTGTTACCGATCAACAAGGTACTCCGTTCGTGTCTCGCAGCTGTGGTATGCATGGATTTTCAGGAACACGCAAATCCACCCCCTATGCAGCAACTGTCACCGTGCAGGCGTCGCTCACTAAAGCAATGCAAGAGCACAACCTGCGAGAAGTCACCGTGTATATAAAAGGAATAGGGCCAGGACGAGAAGCGTCGCTTCGAGCCATTAAGGCATCGGGAATTGAAGTGGAGAAAATCATTGATATTACACCAATTCCGCACAATGGTGTGCGGCCGCCAAAAATTAGAAGAGGATAAACCATATGAGATATACGGGTCCGAAAAACAGATTGGCTCGACGAGAAGGAGTAGATTTGGGACTGAAAACCATGGGTTCTAAATCCCACGCGAGACTTCTCAAGAAACTCGCGGTTATTCCGGGACAACATGGAGCTTCCAGAAAACGAAGTAAAAAAACAGACTATGGTATACAGCTTCGAGAAAAACAAAAGATAAAAAGAATGTATGGAGTTACTGAACGCCAAATGAAGAAATACTTCAAAAAAGCAATGCGCAGACTTGGTAATACTGCTGACTTTTTGGTGCGGTATCTTGAGACGCGGCTCGATGTGGTGGTATATCGGCTCGGATTTGCTCCTACATGTGCTGCCGCTCGCCAGTTGGTATCCCACGGACATATCGGCGTTAACAAAAAGAAAGTGAACATTTCTTCCTATGAGGTATCGGTGGGGGATGAGATTAGTTTTGTGCGCGAAACTTCGGCACAAATTCCTTATATTATCCAATCTATCGAACGAAAAGATTATATTCTTCCCGATTATCTCAAAAAAACAAATAAAACAGGGACATTAGTTTCGTATCCCACAAAAGAACATATGCAGAATACTGTTAATTTACAGCTTGTTATTGAAGCGCTTTCACGATAATATTTTTTAAAAGTTTATCCGAATGATTTCGGAGTAAAAAAATACTATGAACAAACCGCAATTTATTACCGAGCGTCTCAATGAATCGTCCTCACACGGTACTTTTGTTATCAGTCCACTTCCTGCTGGATTTGGATCAACCATCGGCAATGGCCTGCGCAGGACGCTTCTTTCTTCAATTGGTGGGGCTGCAGTAACGTATGTCAAGATCAATGATGTTGTGCACCCCTTTTCTATCATAAAGGGAGTGAAAGAGTCGGTTCTTGATATTATCCTGAATATCAAGCTTCTGCGGTTTAAGACCGTTGGTGAGGGGCCTTTTGAGATGTCTATCTCGAAAAAGGGAATACAAAGAGTGACGGGAGCTGATTTTAAAAAGGGAGATATTGAAGTGGTGAACAAAAATCAACATATTACAGAGATTACTGCGGACAAAACGAAGCTAGAGATTACGCTTATCATCGAAAAAGGAACAGGATATTCGCAGGCAGAGGAAAAGGAGAAAAAAGAGTTCGGCATGCTTGCACTTGATTCAGTCTTTTCTCCCGTGAGTAAGGTGAATTATTCAGTGGAGCCGGTGCGGGTGGGAAGAAAGACCAATTTTGATAAATTTATTGTTGATATTTGGACAGATGGGACGATTACTCCCCATAATTGCTTAAAGGAGGCCGCAGGTATTTTATCAGAGTATTTTGGATATATCCTGTCGGGCAAGGATGTGAAAGAAGTCGAGGAGGAGAAAAAAACCGAAGAAACTGTCGGTGGTCGATCAGTGGATAAAAAAGTGTATCAAACAATCATCGACGAACTTGATTTGCCCACACGAGTCATCAATGCACTCCTTCGGGAGAAAATAGAGACGGTTGAAGATTTGATCAAGCGAGGGAAAAACGGATTGGTAGGGCTTAAAGGACTGGGAGAGAAATCGCTTGATCTTGTCGAGAAAGAGCTTGAGAAATTAGGTATTCCTTTTTAACGTGTGAAGATATGAGACATCACGTAAAGAAGATAAAATTGAAAAAAGGCGTTGATGCAAAACATGGGGCAGTGCGCAAACTCATCAGTAATTTTGTGAGATATGGGAGTATCGAAACTACCCTGTCCAAAGCAAAAATCCTGAAAAGTCTGATTGACCGGCTCGTGGTGAAGGCAACAGAAAAAAGTGAGGCAGCCAAAAATGTAATCATGTGGTATATCGCAGAGAAAGAGCTTGTCGCAAAAATGTTTGATGTGGTAGGCACGAGCGCAGGAGAAAAAAAAGGCGGTTTTGTGTCATTGTCAAGGACACGAATTCGCGTAGGAGACGGAGCCGTCCTCGCAAAACTCACCTGGACGATTCCAGTAGTTGAGGAAAAAAAGAAAACAGAAAAAAAAGAAGTTTTGGAAAAAGGAAAAGCATCTGAAAAAAAAGATCAGAAAAAAGGGTAAAAATATGGCAACTATTTCAAAAACAACAAAATCGGAAAGCGCAAAAAACATACGCAGAGGGTGGCATCTTTTTGACGCCAAAGGTAAAATACTTGGCCGTTTTGTGAGTGATATCACCAAGTATCTTATCGGAAAACACAAGCCCTCCTATGTTTCATATCTTGATATGGGTGATTATGTCGTTGTGATCAACGCATCAAATGTTCACTTGACGGGCAAAAAGGAAAAATCAAAAGTATATAGTCGATATTCAGGATATCCGGGAGGCTTGAAGCAAGTATCTTTTGCAGAAATGAAAGAAAAAAAACCCGAAGAAATTATTCGTCATGCTGTCATGGGAATGTTGCCGAAAAACAAACTGCGCGACCGCAGAATCACTCGTCTTTTTGTCTTTATTGATGATAAACACCCGTACCATGACAAATTAAAAATAAAAAATTAAAAATAAAAAATTTACTTATGGCACGAAAAGCATCTCTTAAATATTATGAGGCTGTCGGAAGGAGAAAATCTGCGATTGCGCGGGTGAGGTTCTATATCGCGGCGAAGGAAAAAGAAGTGGTAGTCGGTGATAGAAAAATCAAAAAAGGAGAGATTGTCGTGAACAAAAAACCAGCCGCTGAATATTTTCCCGGAAGTGTGGCAAAAAATAAGTATACGGAGCCCTTTTCTATCACCAACACCTCCGATCGTTTCGCTGTTTCAGTACAGGTGAAAGGTGGAGGACGTGAGGGTCAGCTTGATGCCGTCATTCATGGTATTTCTCGTGCTCTTGATGTGGTTGATCGCTCCTCATATCGCCCAGCCTTGAAAAAAGAGGGTTTTCTCACCCGCGATCCCCGCGTGAAAGAGCGCAGAAAAGTCGGCACAGGAGGCAAAGCACGGCGCAAAAAACAATCTCCCAAGCGCTAAATTTCTGCCTTGATTTTCTTTGGAACTTATAGTATAATATTTATCTATGTCTGAATGCTTCAAGTCAACTGCCGAAATGGCACACACATCCAATAAAACTGGGGGTCCTTCAAAAGATCATCAAAGCTTCAAGGCTGTTTCAGCGGTTGATTTCCAAAATGGTTATAGTTCGCGATCTCAAAATTCATCTGATGAACACATTTCTGGGGTGATTACCTTCCATGAAACACACAAAATCACAGGAGGAAGATCGATAACACGTTTCCTCGTCAAGAAGTTTAATCAACTGGTAGGTATATAACTTCAAAAAACTTATTACTCCGCAGTGCCGAGGAGGTAGACGGCTCGCCAGGGGCGGTAATTTGAGAAGAAGGTTTTTTCAAAGATAGTTTCTTCTCCCTGCATGACTTTGTAGTAAAAACTTGCCTTTCCTCCCGGAGCTGACCAATCAACCTGTTTTTTCACGCCTTTTTTGAGCGTAGGATCATCTTGATATGCAGGTGACGGAGGTCCCACCACATCCCAAAGTTTCACATCGGAGATTTCCACACTTCTTCCATCCTTTTTCCCATAAAAAGTAAACAAAAGGCTATTTTTTTTCTGATCGACCGTGGCCTGGATAAGAATAGCAGCGGGAGTATTGTTTTTGAACTTGAAATCAGTTGAAGGAGCAAAAACAGTGGCGTCAAATCCCGGTTTGCTGTCCTGCTCATAATAATGGACGCGATATGCGTGGGCTGATCGGTCGGTGATCGGTAGGCCGCTATTTAAAGCAGCTCGAAAAATAGTCGTTGAGACCTGGCACACACCACCTCCATCTCCTAGCACCGTTCTTCCGCTTTTGATGATATAGGCTGGTTTGTATCCAGTTGCCGCTGAAATGTCGCCGACTGTATCATTGAATGAAAATGTGGTATCTTTCGGGACGATTGCGCCGTGGAGCTTGGATGTTGCGACGATAATGTTGTGTACTCTTCCCGGGATTGATCCGGAAAAATCAGAAATTCCCTCGCCTATTTTTTCCACGATGCCAAAGGTATTGATGGAAGAGAGGCTAACTTCAGGTTCTAGAATTTTTTCTGCAACAGGAATGATAACCATTTTGGTGTCGCTTGTGAGAGTAAATGCTTTTGCGCCCCGCGACTGAATTTGGGTAATATAGTCTTCAACTTTTTTAAGCGTTTCATCGGTACGTATCATAACTCCCTTTTTTTCTTCTTTAAAAGCAGTGACCTTGCCGTTTTCAAGTTGAAAGAGCGCGTTTTCTGCGGGCTTATTGTACTGTTCCTCCAAAAGATCTAAATATTCTTTAATGTTATTTAGATCATAGGATATATACATGGGAAAATAAAATCCGCCAAAGTTGAAAAACGATTTTATTTTTTGATACATGCGAGTTCCCAGAAGAGGTGATCTGCCGATTGAGAAGACGTGATTGATAATTGTTTTCGTATCATAATGGAGGTCGATCATTTTTCCCGAAAATGTTGCTACTGCCTCATCTTTATATTGTAGGGTAACTAACATACTCCCGAGTACATCGTTTTTTTGCGTAAAGTAGCGTTCAAGTTCCTCTGTGGTTTTGCCACCCACATGTATACCTCCTATATACACATGTGGATATATCGCATCTGCAAATTGCTTTTCCCTCTCGAAAAGGTATAAAGCAAAAAAGATCACTCCAATGGCAAAAATGATAAGAGTATAGAAGAGTACATATAGGATGCTCACGTGGAATTTCTTTTTTTTTGGCGCAAGTGGATGAGATGGACGATGAGTGTGATGCGCTAAAGTCTCATGAGGATGTGGCTGGCGATGGTGGTGGTCGTGCGGACGCGTAGAGTGTGTATGTGTCTTTTTCATTCTCAATGTATATGGTACTATTATAAATAAGATGGATACTAGTAATAACGATAAACTACCAGAAGGTCAAAATCAAGCAGGAGCACAGCCGATTTTTGAATCAGTGCCAGTAGATGAAGCATCTGCGCAAAAGTCTGAGGAGGCGCCAGAAAGTATGGGAGAGGAGTATCCAGAGGTTCCCCTTGAGGAGACGGCGCCTGCATACGAGGAAAATAGGATGAGATATTTTTTCGTGGGGCTAGGCGTACTTTTTTTTATCATTATTTTTGTTGTTCTTATCTTTTTTCTGCGCCGCTTCACCGGAAAAAATGATAAAAAGATAACACTTGTGTATTGGGGATTATGGGAGGAGGCGCAGACAATGTCGCCACTTTTTGAAAAGTATAAAAGACGAAATCCCGCAGTCACCATAGAGTATACGAAAATGGATCCTGCAAGCTACAGGGAAAAACTTATTGAAAGGAGTAAAAACGGAAAAGGTCCTGATATTTTTCGCTTCCACAACACATGGCTTCCCATGCTCAAGGAAATTATTGCTCCCCTGCCCCTAAGTATCATGGCCAACGCGACTTTCGAAAAGACGTTTTATCCCGTTATCCAGAAAGACCTCAAAATAGGAGATTTTTACTATGGCTTACCCCTTGAGATAGATGGTCTTGTACTGGTTTATAACGATGATCTTTTCAAGAGAGCGGGTCTTGCGACCCCCCCAAAAACATGGGAAGACGTCGCAAATTACGCTACGCAACTGACAGTCAAAACACAAGAAGGTAGCATCATTACCTCGGGTATTGCTCTCGGGACCGCAACCAATATCGAACATTTCTCCGATATTTTTGGATGGATGTTTGTCCAAAACGGGGGAAGTCTTGCGAGGCTTACTGCTCCTGAGGCGCGAGACGCGCTTGAGGCGTATCGGAAATTTGCCGAAAGTCCCCGCAACGTATGGGATAGCGATATGCCAAATTCTGTGACTGCCTTTATTCAAGGGAAAGTGGCAATGATCATTGTTCCTTCGTGGGAGTTGTCCTTTATTAAGCTTACCAATCCTGATCTTCAAATAAAGGTAGCGGAACTTCCGATTATTCCTGGGGGCAGTAAAGTATCGCTTGCCAATTATTGGGTAGAGGGGGTTTCGAAATTAAGCCGCAACCAGCTTGAGGGGTGGAAATTTTTGAAGTTTTTGGTTGAAAAAGAAAATTTGACGACCTTTTATGAGGAAGCATCCAAGACAAGGCTTTTTGGAGAACCATATTCTCGCGTAGATATGGCGCCTCTTCTTCTTCAGCATGAGTATATTGGACCGGTCATTCAACAGGCTCCATATATGAAAAGCTTGACTGTTGTGTCGCGCACATTTGATAATGGCGCAAATGATGAGATCATCAAATATCTGGAGGATGCAATTTCAGCGACAGTCAATGGCGTGTCATACGAGGAGGCGTTGAATACTGCTCAAAAAGGTGTTGAACAAGTCTTTCAAAAATATACAATAGAGTAGACTATTTTTGTATGAAAAAATACATTTTCGGACTGACCATGAGGGAGAAAGATGGTATAGGATTTTTGCTTGAGGTTTCGGAGCCAAAACACGTTTTCGTCATCGACCGGAAACCTTTTTCTTTCTCAAATGGGTGGGAAGGACTCGTTGAAGATGTTGATGAAATACTTTTTCAACTGGAAAGAGACGGGAATTGTAAAGTAGATGAAATGATACTATTTCTCTATTCCTTCTTCATTGACCAAGAAAAAAACGAAATCAAAAAACAATACCTTGAAAAAATAAAAAATATCGTAAAAGAGTTAGAGCTTAAAGCATTGGGATATATTGATCATCATGAGGCTATCGCCATGTATCTTGCCTATCATGAAAAAACACCTCTCACTGCGCTTATCGTTGAAGTTGAGGGTATGCATCTTTCCGTATTCACCTACAAAGCAGGGGAGCTGATATTTTCCCGTACCGTTGATGTTGTACACAGTCTCATATGGGATTTGGAAACCATTCTCGATGAGATGAAAAAAAAGCATCTTCTCCCGCCCCGCATTATTATCTATGATACGCAAAAAGTGGAGCATGAAGCCAAAGAAATTCTACACCACGAATGGAAAGGTGATCTTTTCGTTCAATTGCCAAAGGTTGAAGTGTTGACAGAAGGTGTCTTGGAGAAGGCGCTGATACATGCTTTTTCCGGTCGTTTGGCAGGTGGGGAAAAACAGGAAGAAGAAAGTGTCCGCACAAAGGATGAAAAAGACAGGGAAGAGGTGCTTGGTTTTGTCATTGGGGAAGATATCAGGTACAAAGAAGTGAAAGAAGAAGAGAAGGTTGCTTCTGTTTCAACAGATCAAAGAAATGAGCCCTCAAATCGTTTTTTGCCACTTATTGCAGTACTGAAATCAATCAATCCTCTTCGCTTTTTCAAAAACATTCATGTACCATTTACTTCTATGAAACAGTTTAAACTTCGCAAGCTTGCCGTACTCATTTTTTTGATCTTGATTGTGGCGGCAGGAGCGTTTTCTTCCCTTTATTTTTTTCATAAGGCTGCCCTTACGGTCTATTCTGAAGCAAAAACAGTGGAAAAATCGCTTGAGATTGAGACAGACACACGCGCCCCATCCTCCACTGCTTTGTTTATAGAAAAGATTGAGCAGACTATACAAGCGACGGAGAAAATGGCCACAACCGGCAAAAAAACAATTGGTGAGAAATCTCGCGGCGAAGTAACTTTATACAACTTGAGCACAGAGGAGAGGATTTTCAAGAAAAATACGCTTTTGAAAACGAATAATATTGTATTTTTTTTGGATGAGGAAATAAAAGTTGCTTCAGCTTCAGAAAGCATTACGTCAGAAGGCAACGTCCTCACCGTTACCGGAAAAGCAAAGGGACGCGTTAGCGCGCAAGAGATCGGGAAAGAAGGAAACATCGATAAAAGTGTGAAACTGCAAGTCGAAGATATTGCGCTTGCGGTTTTTTTTGCGCTTCCGGTTTCATCTTTTACCGGCGGATCAAAGCAGGACGTCCAGACAGTATCAAAAGAGGATCTTGAGAAGCTCAAAAAAAAAGTTTCGGATACAATAAAAACAGAAGGTAGTAAAAAACTAGGAGAGAAAGATACCGATACACGCACTATTGATCAGTTGACAAAAATAACCATAAAAGACGAAGAGTATTCAAAAGAATTGGGTGAGGAGACAAAAGAAATAAGTCTTACTGCATCAGGTTCTCTCACAATGTATACATACAAAGAAGAAGATATGAAGAAAACCATTGTCGGGCTTTCAGATCAATTTGTTGATGATACATACGCACTGCTTCCCCAAAATGTGAATTACGTCATCTCAAGCGTTGAAGAAGATCCAAAGATCAGGTTCAAAACAGACATAACAGCAAAAACAATTCTCAAAGTTGATGAGCAAAAGATCAAAAAAACGATCGTGGGAAAGGCAGTGGATGATGTAGAGAGCGAATTAAAAGATCTCTATGCATTTGACGAATACGATATCAAAATAACAACACCGGTGCCTTTCTTGCAAAAAAGGCTCCCGTTTTTCCCGAAAAACATACAGATTCGAAGTACCGTCAGATAAACCCATGTCTTTGTACGTCTATAAAAAAAGAAAACAAAAGAAATATGGGAGGATAGTGCGTTTCACCGCGTATGTACTACTGATTATCGGATCACTTTTTTTGTTCTGGTCTTTTTATCCGATCATTTCCTTCGAGCTATACGCCCGCTTCTTTTTGAATAAGCCACTGGTGAGTCCTGTTCCTTCAACCATCGCCGCTCCTCTTGCTCAAGCGCGCTCGGTCTTGGGAGCATTTAACGTCGTTTCGACCAATCTTTCAGATTATACAAAAGCTGGTGTGTGGTTTCCTGAAGCTCCACAAGATGAATCTACGATCAAGTTAGAAGAATATTTTCTCTCCATCCCCAAAATTAATGTGGAAAATGCAAAGGTCATCGTGGGCGGAGAAGATTTAAGCAAAAGTCTTATTCACTATATTCCCAAATCATATCCCGGAGAAAAGGGAAACGTGACGATTTTTGGTCACTCGACACTTCCGCAGCTTTACAATCCCAAGGATTACAAGACGATTTTTACCTATCTTCCTTCTTTAACCAAAGGAGACACTGTCTCAATTACGGTTGGCACGATTACTTATCAATATGAGATATTTGATACATTTGTCGTGAACCCCGATCAGGTTTCAGTGCTTGACCAACAACTGGATGATGCCTACCTGACGCTTATAACATGTGTGCCGCCGGGTACCTATTGGAAGCGGTTGATTGTCAAAGCTCGTTTGAGCAAGATATAGATTGATAATGTACGAAGAGAGATTTATCCCGATGAGATCGGGATTTATTGCAAGCACTATTTTTGTATGATACAATTCGTCCCTCATCGATGCCGCAAAAAAACGCCACAGAACGCCAATTAGCTGTACATTATATTCGATCCTTACTATTTAAGGTGGTTATGCGGGTTATTATTTTGCTCATTTATATCGGAAAAGGTATTGAATTCTGCTTGTCGTTGTGTGGTAAAGTTGTTCTTTTGTTTCTTGCCCCCTTCAAAAAATGTTTGATCTTCTTGGCGCGGCCAACAAGTATATTTGTCAAAATTAAATATTTTACTATTGGGGTAACGTGTGGAGTAATCTTTATTAGTATCTATCAAGGATATATTTTTGTGAATGCGCTGCCTCATCCAAAGTTGATCGGAACGGTTAATTTCCCTGTTTCGACGCGGATTTTAGACAGAAACGGTAGGCTTCTTTATGAGATCTACCACGACCAAAACAGAACCCCCATCACCCTCTCATCACTTCCCCCCTATATAAAAAATGCAACCATCGCTATAGAAGATAAAGACTTTTATCGT
>Ga0209542_10001425_pt1 | contig 56170 bp, 81 predicted proteins | sample RifCSPhighO2_01_FD_184028 | JGI IMG/M metagenome (GOLD analysis project Ga0209542, IMG submission 184028) | Soil microbial communities from Rifle, Colorado - Rifle CSP2_plank highO2_0.1 (SPAdes) (version 2) | ecosystem: Environmental > Terrestrial > Deep subsurface > Rock core/Sediment ... | reverse complement strand
GATATTTTATTGTGGGGTGAAGACATATTCTTTGGTTAGATTACTAATACGACTATTTTACTATTAATCTTACCGGAAAATGTGTCTTAAATTTGGGGTACCTGTCATACGGGTGAGACAAACTGCCCGCATTGGAAATAATAATTATTGTAGATTTCTCACTGCCTCTGCCTATGTGCTAAATTACTATTTAAGAGCTTTATCTAAATTGGCGCTTTTTCAGGCACTCTGTCGTTGTTTGTTTCAATAAATTCCTTGATTATTGCCTCATCAACTGTTTGAAGTTTTAGGAGATAACCCCATGAAGTTAATGCAACTGGAACGTCCAAATCTTTTCGAGCTAACATTATTTTTTTTCCGGAAGAATTATTAAATGTTTCCTTTATTCTATCTATTTCACTTTGTTCTAATCCTTCTCTATACCAAACAACTGCCGCGCCATGTTCCATACTGTGAAGCATAAGCTCATCAGGAACGGGCTCAGTTTTAATTCCAGCTCCTGCTACACCAGTCCAATGCGGTCCAGAAGTTGGGGGGTTTGAATTGTAAACTGAATGTGATGCGCCTCGAGCAACATGCTCGCCACCCAAATCTGCCATTTTTTCTCCCATCATGGATTTACTAAGCTTCTCACGATTCTCAGTTCCTTTTTTGTCGGATAACCATACTCCTCCAACCATAATAACTAATGTTAATAGCGCAATCCCTCCAATTATTTTATATTCTGTTTTCATCATTTTTTATTGTTTAAGTTTCTACGCTCCGCAACTTGCTCCGCCTTTTTGTTCTGGCGGTTGTATTTGCGACAACACTTTTTGATATCCGGACGCGCTGGAAAACTCAGCTGAAAGAATTTTCCTTGGGTCAGTTGTATTCCAATCCATGTTTTGAGAGACAAAAAAAGTTTTAATTGCTTCATACTGACTCGGGAACCATAGGGTATTTACCCCTAAAGCAGTTTTATACATATCTGTTTCAGTTGCTTTTTGTGAAGCCATAAGTTCTAATAATCCGAGCATCGCCATGCCGTGATTGCAATCAGGAAAATAAGTGGAATTGTCGCAACATGGGCGATAAATATTTTTAGCAACTCGTTCAACTAGCGCTTGCTGTTCCGGTGTAAGTGTTACAAACGAATGCATGCTGTAATGATCCATTGCATTTCCTTTGGAAAGCGTCCAGCCACCCGTTGAGGCAAAGCCACCTGCTCCGCCATATCTCGGGTCCTTCATCGGACCGTTTTCAAGAATAGGATTCTTATTCGCTAATCCAAATGCCCAAAGCATGTTTAATATCACTCCGGAATTTTCAGCATTAATTATAAGATTTCCGTTATTGGCACTATAAAGCAATTTTTTGTCCGATTCAGAAAGCCCGCCACGCCCGCTGTAAAGGTTTTCAAACTTTTCTTTATCAATCACTCCGGCTTCTATCATTCTTACTCCAAGATTTTCCCAATTCAGAGAAAACACAGCTTTTTGAGCGATAGGCGTAAAACCCAGGAGCGCAATAATAAGAATAATTACAGAAGAATACAATATTTTTTCATTTTTCATTTTTTAATTTTAATTAATAATTTTTAACAACAATTTTTCATTTTTTCTTTAAGTTCCTTAAGTCTTTTAAAATCCGAATTTTCTTTTTCTGTTTTATGTGTTTTGAATACTGTTGTTGCAATAATGTCCACAATTATACCAATAATAAGTATTGTCCATTGATTCGTGATTAAACCATATACAGCCGCAAAACCCGACAGCACGAATATGGTTTTCCAAATCAAGACAAACTTTACTTTTATAGATTCTTCTAATTTAGACATTAATCCGACCATCGTGCCACCCGCAAGTATTGCGGTCGGCACTTGGTAATCGGCGACTAATAATTTTCCCAAAAGCATTCCAAGGAACATCCAAAACCAAGTCAGAGAAACTCCGGCGCAGATTGAGCATATTTTTACAGGCAATTTTTTATTTAGAATCCAGACAATGCCCGTAAGAATAAGAACTGATAATAATGCGATAATCATATAAAAAAGATTAGGATACCAATAATAATCATAATTATACCAGACCAGAATTTTAGCCCATTAATATTATCGCGTTTCCATATTTGCATTTTATCAACCAACAGTTTATCTGCGGATATGAACAATACGACAACTAACGGAAGAATCAGAATAAGATTGTAGAGTAATAAATAACTAAATCCACTCATATAAGTCACTTGATCACGCAAGAGTCCGATAACCATAAGGTATGGTCCGCCCATACATGGAAATTGACAAACACCCACAAGCAGTCCAAGACCAAATACAGCCGGAAATGAAGCTTTATCCATTAATTTCCCCATGCTAGAGTGAGCAATTTTAGGAATCTTAAGCTTGATTGGAAAGGCTGGAAAAAAGCGATTAAGGAGATTAATTACTCCAAAGACGATAAGAATCGTTGCCCCCAGTTTTCCCATAAAATGAGGAGTGTTGAAGAGATGTAACACTTTTAGCATACCAAGACCAATCAGGAAGTAGGCAGTGAAAATGCCGACAATATATGTCCCACCTAACTGTAAAATCTTTTTTCGGCTTACTTGTATTCCAAAAAGGAATGCGATAGTAATAAGGAGAATTGAGAACGAACAAGGGTGCACGCTATCCAAAAGGGCGGATATTAGAACAAGTGGCAATAGCCACGTTCCCTGATTGCTTATATTCCAGATAATTGATGAAGTTGCGGAACTGTTTTTGAGGATAACTATGCCAATTATAATAACGAGTACAATGCCAATTGTAATGATAAGTTTTTTCATGCAATTTACGGAGTTACGTTTGCCTTTATCTCAAGTTGAAGTTTCTTGCCATTGGCGTCTTCAAGATAAACAAATCGATCAATCATTCCAACTCCGGCTGGACCGTGAGCGTTAGGGTCATAAACAACCTCAATATCGCGCGATTCGCCGGACTTTATAAGCTCATTGGTTTTAGGCACAGCTCCGCCATGTCCAGGCATGCCAAAAGGACCTTTTTTATTTCCATCTTGCTTTATGACATAAGCGACGGTACACATACAAGAAGTGCTTACACTTTGGAGATTAATGTCTTTATCTCCCAAATTGGAAACCTTAAACATTTTACTGACATTTCCATTCTTCATTGAGATCACACCGAAATCATAAAATGTTTCGGATGCTACTAGTTGATTTTCCTCGCCGGCAACGCTAGACACAGCATCGCGAGCAGGTATTTTTACCGATTCATTTTGTGAATTAGAAATTTTATTTTTTCCAGTCAACCACAAGAGACTGAATATACCTACAATAATAAGTATCCATACAATAATTTTTTTCATAGAATTTAATTAATTAACGCTGTTAAAGGAAATATCAAGCGTTAAGAGATGGACTATTTTCAAAAAGTGATAGCCATTTAATTATTCTATCTGGATATTTATATAATTTTTTATTATATAAATAATATTTCCAATTATAAAAATACTGTTTTTGATTTAAAAAATTTTGTTTGTTAAGAAAATATAAAATTATTCCAAGAATAAAAAACGAGAAAATAAACAGCGATGGGAAAATTGCGTTTGAAAATTGGTGCCAATTATTAATATGGCCAAAACTATTTTCGCATATTGAATAACCATTCTGGGTGTAGGGACAATTTACCATCGGTGTTTCATTCATGTGGTTGAATTGTAACAAACCGAATACCCCAATGCTTATATAAACAAGTAAAATGAAAATACCAATGAAAGATTTTATTTTTTGTAAGTTCATATTTATTATTTATTGATTTGTTTGTAAAGCCAGATGCCGAGCAGAATTAAGTCAATTGTCACCACTATGGCAACAATAGAACCAAACCCGCCACCCATCATCCCGCCATACCCGTATCCATATCCCATCATAATAATCATTATACTTCATCATTCTAAAAAAGCAAAACTACTGATTTTTATTGTCAATACCAAATGCAGTACGCAACCAGCACCAGCCCAAGAAACTCTCAACAAGAGCGATCCATCCCACAATCGCAATAATCACATTCACCCAACTTGCGTCAAAGTTTGGCGCAAATGGCCCGAGCCACCAAAAAGCCAAAGCAAATCGTAAGATCCTGTCTAATTTCCCTAAGTTTGAATTGGTCATAAAATTTTTAAATTATTTTAATAATTTAAACCTTAGTTATTTTGAATTATTGATAATGTTTTGAATAATTTGATCAATTTCTTTTGGTCTCTCGCCAAAATCGGCTTGCGGGAAAAATTGTGGCAGAATAGTCGGACGCATGCCGGAAATAAAAGTTTGCCCATCTTTGACATATACATTTATCTTGCAGGGCAGACAAAGTCCAATTTTAATATCTTTATTGAGAAATTCGTTGGCAAACTTAGCACTGCAAAACTCGATAATCTTGAACGGTTCTCTTTCAAATCCCTTCTCGCCTAAAGTTTTTTGCACATCATGAATATATAAAACCCGCATACCAGTTTTAACGATTTCATTTTGCACGCTTTGAACTGCCTCATTAAAAGATTTTATTGTAATTATAGTGTAATCAAATTCCATATGTTTTTTAAAAAATTAATTAATCTAATAATATTCAACTATGTTTTCAATCGTAATGAATTTAAAACAACGCTGATACTGCTAAATGCCATGGCGACGGCGGCGAAAATCGGATTAAGTAAAATGCCAAAAAACGGATAAAGGACTCCGGTTGCAACGGGAATAAAAGCAATATTATAAAAAAATGCCCAGAAAAGATTCTGCTTGATTATTCTCATGGTTCGCTTCGAGATTTTTATTACCTCAAAAATAAGCATCAAATCTCCCCTCATCAGTGTAATATTGGCTGACTCCATAGCGATATCCGTGCCTTCCCCCATAGCAATACCAATATTGGCTTGAGTAAGCGCCGGAGCGTCGTTTATTCCATCGCCAATCATCGCCACAATTTTTCCTTTCTTTTGAAGCTCGCGCACTTTTTCCGACTTCTTGTCAGGCAATACTTCACTCATTACATTGTCTATGCCTACTTGAGTCGCAATGGCCATCGCAGTACGTTCATTGTCTCCAGTAATCATCCAAACATCTATATTATTGTTTTTAAGAACTTGTACCGCTTCAATTGATTCTTTCTTTAACACATCAGCAACAGCAATCAAACCAATTATCTCATTATTAACCGCCAAGATCATTACGGTTTTGCCCTGATTTTCTAAATCTATTGTTTTTTCTTCCCAAGCAGTGACATTAATTTTGTTGTCAGTCATTAATTTTCTTGTACCTAAAAAAACTTTTTTATTTTCAAGCATTGCAGAAACTCCGTGTCCAGAAATAGCTTGAAAATTTTCAACACGCGATAAATTAATCTTTTCTTCTTTTGCTTTATTAACGATTGCCTGGGCCAGAGAATGCTCTGATTTGTTTTCTATGCTTGCGGCAATCTGCAGAACATTGCCTAAAATATCCGTAACAACTGGTTTTCCTTCAGTAAGAGTGCCGGTTTTATCTAAAATCACAGTATTTATTTTGTTGGCAATTTCAAGCGAAGCGGCATCTTTAATTAAAATACCTCGAGTAGAGGCACTGCCGGAAGAAACCATAATAGCCATCGGAGTAGCTAGGCCAAGGGCGCAGGGGCAAGCAATTATTAAGACTGCCACAAAATTGATAAGAGCGAAAGTGAAAGCAGGGGCTGGTCCAAAGAAAAACCAAATAATAAAAGTTAAAAAAGCAATGACAAATACTGCGGGAACGAAATAAGAAGAAACAAGATCGGCCAATCGTTGAATCGGCGCCTTGGAGCCTTGAGCTTCCTCTACCATTTTAATAATCTGTGAAAGCACTGTGTCCTTGCCGACTTTAGTTGCTTGAAAAGTAAAAGTTCCAAATTTGTTTATAGTGCTACCGATAACTAAACTATCAATTTTCTTATGGACGGGCATTGATTCTCCGGTAATCATTGATTCGTCAATTTCCGAGTCGCCATCGACAATTTTCCCGTCAACCGGAATTCTTTCTCCAGGTCGAACAATTATTAAATCACCAACGATAACATCAATAATCGGTATCTCAATTTCCTTTCCGCCCCTTACAACTTTTGCGGTTTTGGGTTGCAAACCAATAAGTTTTTTTATGGCTTCCGAAGCTCTTCCTTTCATTAAAATCTCAAAATATTTTCCTAAAAGAATTAAAACAATAATTATCGCTGATGTGTCAAAATAGAGCGCTGGCGTTATCTCTCCTTTTGTGAAAAAAACAGGAAAAATTGTAACTGCCACGCTGTAGAAATATGCAGACAATGTTCCGACAGCAATCAAAGTATTCATATCGGCTGTACGGTATTTTATAAGAAGTTTAAGTCCGCTATAAAATTGATAGCCAATCCAAAATTGCACAGGCGTTGTTAGTAAGAGAAGCATCCAATTATTATTCATAATTTTGGGAACAAAGAAAAACCACTCGGGGAAACTGCCCAAAAATATGAAAAAAGCAAGAATGCCGCCAATAATTAATTTATATTTCATCTTTTTTGTTTGCTCTTCTCTTTCCATCTCCATGTGATTATGCTGGGAAGAATTCATATTCATATCTGGCATTTCCATTACCTCCTCTTTTTTAGAAGAACCAATCTCAAGATGATAGCCCGCTGATTCCACTATTTTTGCAAGACTTAGTTCGGAAATAATGTTTTCATTAAATTCAATTAAGGCTGATTCTGAAGCAAAATTAACCGAAACCGAATGCACCCCAGCTGTCTTTAAAAGCGCGCGCTCAATTGTTGCGACACAACTGGCGCAATGCATTCCCCGAATTTTGTATGTTTCTTTTTTCATATTTTATTTGCGCTTAAGCTGATAAACTCTCAGAATTTCCTTAATTGACTGGTTCTCTTGTCCATGCTTGATTTGATGAATAACGTGGGTGGAAAGATGATTTTTTAAAATTAAATCTTCAACCCCAGAAAGCGCTTTTTTCACTGCGCCGGTTTGGGTGATTATGTCAATGCAATATTTTTCTTTCACTATCATGTCTTCCAGACCTCTTACCTGACCTTCAATAATTTTCAAACGTTTTAAAATTTTAGCCCTTATTTCCTGTTTCATATTTTTAGTATATACCCCTAGGGGGTGTATGTCAAGTATTTTTTATTGGACATTGCATGTTTCTTTTGTATTTTGTTTGCTATAATTAACCTATGGAAAAATTAGAGTGGTCTGCGTTAGAGTATGAAGAAAAAGAGCGTAACGCTGATTGGTTTTGGGCGCTCGGTGTTATTATCATAGCAAGCTCCGCGGCATCAATTATTTATGGCAATTACTTTTTTGCAATACTTCTTGTCTTGAGCGGAATTTTACTTGGATTTTTCGCAAAGAAAAAACCAGATATAATTCTTTACGAATTAAATGAAAAAGGATTAAAAATTAGAACTCGCCTTTTTCCCTATGAAAATATAAAATCTTTTTGGGTGCAAGTAGGTCAACCTACGCAAATAGAAACAAAATCTACTCTTTTTATAAAATCAGAAAGATTTTTTATGCCCATAATTTCAATACCGATAAATGATAGTCTAGCTGATGAAATACAATTCATTATGCTTACAAAAAACATCACTGAGGAAGAGATGAAAGAGCATCTATCTGAGAAAATAATGGAGGTTTTGGGATTCTAAAAAGATAGATTTTTAAATTTAAAACTGCTAATCTAAAATATCCTCTTGTCGTTCAATGGATAGGACGTAACTTTGCGGAAGTTATGATGCAGGTTCGATTCCTGCCGAGAGGACAATGATAATAAAAGTTTTATATGAGGATTCCAATATTTTAGCTATAGACAAGCCGTCTGGTATATTAGTGCACCCCGCGCCAGAGCAAACTCAACCCGGGACAGGTCCAGACCCAAAAACAATTATAGATATTTTCAAAAAAAAATATCCAAAAATAGAAATAGTTCATCGTTTGGACAAAGAAACTTCCGGGGTAATGCTCTTGGCAAAAAACCCAAAAGCGCATGAGTTTTTGAAAAAGCAATTTGTAAATAGGGAAGTAAAGAAAACTTACCTTGCGATAGTTTCCGGCTTTGTGAAAAATGATTATGGTATTATTAATAAACCGATTGGACGAAGTCCATCGGATTTTCGCCGTCATTTGGCTGGTCGTGGCGTCAGAGGAGAGCTACGCGAAGCTATTACTGAATACAAGGTTTTAAAAAGATTTCAGGCAAAGACTTCTGAAATTTTTCCGCGCTTTACCCTTCCTCGGATACGAGGCGGGACTTACGCGACAAAAAAATTTCAGAAGTCTTTGCCTGCTAAGTTTACCTACCTAGAAATATCTCCCAAAACCGGCCGAACACACCAGATTCGCGTGCATATGAAATATTTAAATCATCCCGTCGCCTGCGATTCGCTTTATAATCCCAATGGTTCTTGTCCCGAAAATCTCTCGCGATTAGCGCTCCATGCAAAATCCATAGAATTCAAAAATCTAAAAGGTAAAATTGTAAAAGTGGAATCACCTTTGCCTCTTGAATTTAAAAAAGTGGTAAAAACTATGTATCAAAAATAAAATTGCCCAATTTTTTTTTTCATGCTAAAGTATTTTTGCTATGAAGACAGGCAACATAAAATTCAGTCCGATAGATATGGAGGCTCGCCGGAAGCTTAGTTTTAGGGCGGGGGACACAGTATCTGTCTGGTCCAAGATACAGGACGAAAAAGGCTCCGCCAAGGACGGGGCAAGCAAATTTCGTTTGCAAGCTTTTGAGGGTATGGTATTAGCCAGAAAACATGGCACTGAAATAGGAGCTACTTTTACAGTCAGAAAAATCGCTTCTGGTGTTGGAGTGGAAAGAATTTTTCCACTTTATTCTCCAATGATAGATAAAATTGAAATCATTAAAAAATCTCATGCCCGCAGGTCAAAGCTTTATTATATTCGCACTAAAGCAGTCAAAGATGTTCGCAGTAAAATGCGTTCAGTTGTATCTCAAACTGATGTTGAGACAGAAACAGAAGAAAAACCAGCAGAATAATTTTTTGTATGCCTAGGTGGCGGAACTGGTATACGCGTAAGATTGAGGTTCTTATGCCGCAAGGCTTGGGAGTTCAAATCTCCCCCTAGGCACCAAGGGAATAGCAAGGACAGTCCTTGCTATTCCCTATCCTCAATACCGCCGTCAAATTCCGCTTCAAGTAAAAAGTTTGGAGAAAATAATATCAGCGTTATGAACACAAAACAAATAATAGATTACCTCAACAAATATAAAGCGGAAATTATTAAAAAACTTTCAACAGATGACTGGAGGCATTTTAGATATTACTGTCGGATTAAAGAGAATTTTTTAAACAACAACTTAGATATTAAATTTAAAAACGATTTTTGTTATTTTTACGCAATGAATGGCCCAGCAGGCCTAAATGACTCACAGAAAAATGAGTTTTTGAAATTACTTTCATGGAAAGAAAATGACCTGGAAAAGATTTTGAGAATTTTATACGAAATTCCAAGCAATAAAGGAACTCATAAATTATTTTTGAGTTTCGGTACAAAATTATTGCATACAATAAATAAAGACCTGCCAATTTACGACAGCTATATTGCGTATGTTCTTGGATTGACAAAACAAGTCACGGGCTCGTTTGAAGTAAAGATTAAAAATAGAATCGATATTTACAATGAACTCAAAAATAATTTTGAGATGTTGTTAGTGAATTCCGAAATCAATGTTTACCTAAAAGATATGCGGAAAGAAATTGCTAAGGCTACTGAAATAAGTAATTTTGAATGGGAAAACAATTTAGTTTCCGATGTAAAATTATTAGATTCCTCATTATGGGCACTCTACACAATCCGAAAAGAATCTATGATTATCAATTCAAAAAAATATTCAAAAATCATTTTACTTGCCCTAGTTATTTTAGGATTATTTTCTTTTGGATACTTTTATAACAAAACTCAGCGTGGTAGTGAGTCCTCATCAAATCAAGCTCCACTGACTCCTCCATTGTTTGGAAATAACGATGAGGTGGTGGGCGAAGCACTTATTAACTCAAATCGAGATAGTGGCTGTTTTACTGCAAACGAAGTACCGAAAGATAACGAATATATTTCGTATAAATATGACGGAAAATGCTACATCAATATTTTGTATTCTCAAAAAGCATTAGTAACACAGAATTTACTATCTAAAAATTATGACTCACTCTATGAATCAAGAAGATATTTTGATAGTGAGATCAAAAAACTCCATGAAATAAGTAAGAATATGCAATTTCTTTGGCACCCCGATCAGAAAAAACAAGAATATCTATCTAGTGAAAAAGAATCTTCTAACGGAAAAATTGAGGAAAGTATTGTTAATGTTGGCAAATATAAACTCGTAATTACTTCACCGTGGGATCATTTTTTAGATGACGAATCTTTTTATACCCATGTTGTGATTACAAAGAATGGAGAACTAATAAATACCAAGGATTATAAAGGTGTATATTTATCACATATTTATAAAATTCAAGTTAGTCAAACCTTTTATTATATTCTCGGTTTATGTTCTGGGGGTATGCACGGATGTGGAATACTAGTACCAATAATAAATGACGGGGATAAATTAGTTATCGGTAAAAATATTGAAGATGTTGATTTTTCGAATTATTTAAAAATTGAAGATTTTTTTACAAAGAATGGAGAACTGTACACAGTTTTCAATGATTCAAGATATTTTGGTGGATATTCATCATCAAATAATGCCTCTTACAACTCTGCCGTGCCGAGAATATACAAATTTGATAAAGCAACAGGAAACACTATTTTAGAGACCAACAACTTTTTAGAATTATACAAAGATTCAGTCAAAATAATTTCTGATGATTTAAATAAATTAAAAGATAGTGTGCCAGTAGAAGTTAGAAACTTGATGATGCAAACCGGAGCGGGACGCTCGTTAATTCCGTATTTCGATTATGATCTTGGAATGTCTATACTCGCTAATAAAAATAATGCTTCACAAATCAGAAAACAAATAGAAAAACTGTACATTGATTTTTATGGCGAAAAATATTCACTGGAAGCTCATTTTGATGGATATAAAGATTTTGATATATTTAATCTTGTGGAAGAGGTATTTAATTATGTCTCGGCTGTCGTACAAACATACATTAAAGAACCGGCTTTTGTTGATTCGTTAAAGAAACTTTAATTATTGAAGCCTGCCCGAATTTCGCCAAAAGAATTTTATGAAACTAGGCATTATCTTACAATCAAACAAACCCGAACACGCATGGAACACATTCCGTTTTGGTATTACTGCACTGAAAGCAGGACATCAAGCAGAAATTTTTTTGATGAGCGAGGGTTCGGAGTTGGACACTATCCCTGACAGCAAAAATTTTGATATTTCGGTAAAAGTTGCTGAATTCAAAGAGTTGAAAGGTGAAATCTACGCTTGTGGCTCATGTCTCAAAATACGAGGAAAAGAAGAAAGTAATGTTTGTCCTGTTTCTACAATGTCCGATTTGTTAAAAATGATTGAAAATTCAGATAAGGTTTTGGTTTTTGGTTAATTTGCCCGCTCGAATTTCGCCAAAAGAAATTAGCGGAGCAAATGGAAAATTCCTCCCCAAACCCCTCCTTTTCCATTTGCGACATCATTTGTTTTGGAAATAGGTTCGAGCTTGGTACAATAAACACACCACGTAAAAGTAAAAAACTTTATTTAATTGCTTTATAAATTATAACATATTATACTATAGTTTCTTTATGACATTTTCAAATGATATTTTGATGCGAGTGGTAATTTTTATTCTGGCACTTTGTGGATTTATGGTAGCGAAGCATATTCGCAAACATAAAACGACCGGCAGTCTTCTTGTATGCCCTATTCGATTTGATTGCAACACAGTCGTTAACAGCGATTATTCCAAATTTTTTGGCGTGCCTGTTGAAATTTTAGGAATGGCTTATTATGGCTTAGTATCTATCTCTTATCTATTTTTTATTTTTCTGCCAAATTTATTTCCGAACACCCTAATTGGTTTTATGATTGTGCTTTCACTTATTGCATTTCTTTTTTCTATTTATCTTGTCTGTGTGCTGATCTTTGTTTTAAAAAAGGGATGTTCATGGTGTTTTGTTTCAGCGTTTATTTCAATTTCAATTTTTATTTTAACTATACTTACCTATAATTTCGGTTCTGTGGCCAAAACTCTAATTCAGTAAATTAGGTGGCATTAATGTGTCTTTTTTGATATAAATAGCAATACATGGTGCCTATGGTGTAATAGTAGCACTAGAGCTTGTGGAGCTCTAAGATTCGGAGCATAACCGAATAGGCACCCCATTATTGTTTTTCTTCTATCTCTTTATCAATATGATCCAGTTTTTTCTCCATTCTGCTTAAAGTATCTTGCAAATTTTTGATTTGGGTTTCTTCTGCTTCTATTTCACTCTCTTCTTTTTCCGCTAGTTTTTTTTCACCAATAAGACCAGAAATAATCAGTCGGTTTCCAATAAACGCAGATACAAATACTCCCGTTACAAGAAGAAGAATACTGCCGATTAAAATTGAAATAATACTGCTTATATTAATGTCGTCCGCAATATGCCATACTCCGCGCCAAAACAGCACGATTCCAATTCCTCCCATAAAACCATAAAGAATAGGGTAATGGCTTAATTTTCCCCTTATTTTATCTTCCAGCTTGTCAAAAAATCTCACAATCTTTTTTGTTAGCATATTGTTTAATTATACATTAATAGTAGAATTATTTCTATGGTATGGAATGATGAAAAACTTATTAAAACGCTTGAAGAAAATGGTGTTGTTGTTATGCCCACAGATACCTTGTATGGCATTGTGGGAAGAGCTCTTAATGCTTCTGTGGTTGATCGTATTTACACTATAAGAAAACGGAACACTCAAAAACCTTGCATTATACTAATTTGTGATATGGAAGAATTAAAAAAATTCGGTATAATTCTCACAAAAACAAAGCAAAAAGAAATTGAGAAATATAAAGAGCCGACAAGTTTTATTGTTGATTGCGAGAATGAAAAATTTAAATATCTTCATCGCGGGATAAACACTCTCGCATTTCGCATACCTGTATCACAATCGCTCCGTAACTTACTTATCAAGGTCGGACCGCTTTTGGTACCCTCTGCCAATCCAGAGGGTTTGCTTCCAGCCAAAAACATAGCGGAGGCGAAAAAATATTTTGGGGATTTGGTTAATTTTTATGTTGACGGAGGAGAATTGACGGGAAAGCCGTCTAAAATTATTAAATTGCACAAAGATGGTTCTGCGAGTATAATTAGAGAATAAATATGTCACAAAATCACCTTTCATTTTTAAATTCATTATTTGGCGAAAACAACGAAGAGTCGCGCAAAAAAATATTTCGCAGTATAAAAGCAAAAGCCGATGCTAAAAGAACAGCCATGGAAAGAATAGCAGACTGGATGACTTCAAATTTTGGAAGCAACAACTTTTTATTATTCAATGTGTTTTTATTTCTTGCGTGGATACTCATTAATACTAATCAGATAAAAGCCATACCAGTTTTCGACCCCTTTCCTTTCAACCTTCTAACAAATATAGTTTCTTTAGAAGCCATTATTCTTGCAATCTTTGTGCTTATATCTCAAAATCGCACCGCCAAAGTGGATGATTTGCGGGAAGAAACTCATTTGCAACTCAACCTCATTTCCGAAAGGGAAGTTACTAAGATTATAAAGATGATGGCGCTTCTCCTTGAAAAGCAAGGAATAAATTTATCACAAGACCCGGAATTAAAGAAAATGATTCGTCCAGTCAGTGAAGAAGAAATAGAAAAAAGACTGGAAAAGGAAATTTTATAGCAAAGGAACAATCTATGAAGATTTATCAAAATTATGATTTATCTAAATTAAACACATTTGGCATTGTAGTAAACGCCAGATTTTTTATTGAAGTGCGCAATGAGAAGGACTTAGTTGAACTTTTTGTCTCACCAGAATTCAAGAATAATGAAAGAATGTTTCTTGGCGGGGGCAGTAATGTCTTATTTACCAAAGATTTTGACGGTATGGTTATTTTAAATAAATTAAAAGGAATAAAAATTTTAAATAAGAATTCTAAAGATGTTATTATTCGTTCAATGAGTGGTGAAATTTGGCATGACTTGGTAATTTTTGCCGTAAATAAAGGATATTGGGGCATTGAAAATTTATCATTGATTCCGGGTACCGTCGGGGCTGCGCCCATGCAGAATATTGGAGCGTACGGAACGGAGCTTCGGGACGTTTTAGAAAATATTGAAACGTATCAAATCGAAACTGGCGCCAAGAGAGTTTTTAAAAATGAAGAATGCGAACTCGGCTACAGGGACAGTATTTTTAAGAATAAATTAAAAGGAAAATATTTTATTTTCGCTATAACTTTAAAATTAAGCAAAATAGAGAGAAAAAATATCAGTTATAAAATATTGCAAGAGCATTTGAAAAAAAATAAAATTAAAGTTAAAAATCCTAAAGACATAAGTGATGCGGTTACGCACATACGTAAAAGTAAATTACCAGATCCAACCATCATAAGCAATGCTGGAAGTTTTTTTAAAAATGTTTTTGTAGAAAAAGAAAAGCTAGAAGAATTATTGAAAATTTATCCCGATATGCCATATTTTGAAAAGGAAAACAAAAGAAACAAAAGAAAAAACGGAAGCAAGGCTTCCGTTTTGGTAAAAATTCCCGCCGGCTGGCTGATTGAACAATGCGGTCCCGCTTCACCCCGCCATGGCGGGGCAAGCGGGACAAGCTGGAAAGGATATAGAATAGGCAATGCCGGCGTGCATGAAAAACAGGCTCTGGTGCTTGTGAATTATGGCGGAGCTACGGGGAAAGAAGTTGAAGATTTGGCGGAGCAAATCACTGCTTCAGTTTTCTCTAAATTCGGGTTAAAACTTGTTCCCGAAGTAAATTTGATTTGATGTAAATATAGGAGTATAATAAATGTATGGAAATGCCAAATCAATACATAAAGAATTTATATAAAATAGCGCTTGTTTTTTTTGTTATTCTTTCTCTATTTTTCGTTGTAAAATTACTAGCGGAATTTAAATCTTACGGAATGATGGGTAGTGATGAAGCTAATACTATTACTCTCTCTGGACACGGAGAAGTCTCGGCTGTGCCCGATATTGCCAATATTTATTTCACTATTAACAAAGAAGGGAAAACGGTAAAAGAAGCGCAAGATGCCGTGGCTCTTGTTGAAAAAACGTCATTAGATTTCTTAAAAAATAATAATGTGGCAGAAAAAGACATAAAGACCTCCAGCGCCTCTTTCAATCCAAAGTATGAATATGTGTATAGTAGTCAAACATTAATGCCATGTACTCAGTACGGTTGTCCGTCCCGTCCCGGGAAAAATGTGATTTCTGGTTATGAGGCCTCTGAAAGCATTACAGTGAAAATCAGGAATGCTGATAATGTTGGAAAAATTATGCAAGGACTAGGAGGTTTAAATGTTACTAATTTAAACGGTCCTAATTTTGCCATAGATGATGAAGATGCCTTAAAAACAGAAGCAAGGAAAAAAGCAATTAACAATGCCAAAGAAAAAGCTGAAATTCTAGCAAAAGATTTAGGCGTAAAATTGGGTCGGATTGCCAGTTTTAGCGAATCTGGCAATTACCCGATTATGTATGCTAAAACTGCCATGATGGATTTTGTGACAAGCGGAACTTCTACTCCAGCTGAAATTCCTAAGGGAGAAAATATAATAACTTCAGATGTAACGATAACTTACGAGATATGATAAAAATTTGACTATTTTAGAAAAAAGAGTAATACTGAAAGAGCCCTTGAAAGGGGGCTTTTGTTTAGAAAAATAAAGAGCGTAGCGATTATATTTTTCTTTACCCTAGTTAAATAGCTTCTGCTTTGCAGAAGCTAAAATCTAAAAGATTTTATTTGACAGGGTGATGATTTTTATAATCATTTTATTCCTTAAAAATCAATCATGTCAAAAATTACTGAATATTTCAAAGAAACAAAGACAGAATTAAAACATGTGATATGGCCCTCCCAAAGTCAAATTTTTTACTATACTCTAATAGTTATCATATTGTCTGTTCTGGTTGCATATTATTTAGGCATTTTTGATTTTATTTTCTCAAAAGGTTTGGGGAAGTTATTACAATAAGTCTATACCATGAAACAGGAAACACAGGGAGTAAGAAACTGGTATGCCATACATACTTATGCCGGGTATGAAAATGTTGTTCTCCGCAATTTGAAACAGCGAATTGATTCTCTCGGAATGCACGATAAAATTTTTAATGTCATTGTTCCGGTTGAAAAAAAGATAAAAATAAAAGCGGGTAAGCGGGTGGAAATAGAAGAAAAAATTTACCCCGGTTATGTATTGGTAGATATGATTGTAACAGATGATTCTTGGTATGTTGTGCGCAATACTCCGCGAGTTACTGGTTTCGTCGGAGCGGGAGTGAATCCTGTTCCTCTTAAAAACGAAGAAGTGGAATATCTTTTTAAGAAAATAGATGCCGGCACAATTAAACACAATATTGATATGGTTGTGGGCGAAAGTGTTTTGATTACGGACGGCCCATTTAAAGATTTGGAAGGAAAAATCAATTCTGTGGACCAAGAACGTGGAAAAATAAAAGTGCTGGTTTCAATATTTGGTCGAGAAACCCCAGTAGAATTGGATTTCTTGCAAGTCCGCAAAATTTAATATATGAAAAAAATTACCAAAAAAATAAAACTTCAAATACAAGCTGCCAAAGCGACCCCCGCGCCACCTTTAGGGCCGGCATTAGGACAAGCAGGAATCAATATTGGGGATTTTGTTACTAAATTTAATGCCGCAACGCAAAAAATGGCGGGGGATAAAGTCGGTGTTTCAATCACTGTCTATGAAGACCGAAGTTATGATTTCATAATTAAAACCCCCCCGGTATCCGGATTGATTTTAAAGGCGGCTGGAGTAGAAAAGGGCTCTGGCAAAAATATTATTACTAAAGCTGGGAAGATAACTAGGGCGCAAGCGTTGGAGATCGCAAAAAAGAAAATGCCAGACTTAAATGCCAAAGATGACGAAGGGGCGATTAATATCATTGCCGGTTCTGCCCGCTCTATGGGTATTGAAGTTGTGGATTAGCGGGTAGTTGTGCTAAAATATTGATATGTCAAACATTAAACAATATTTTACAAAGAAAAATGTTCTTTTTATTGCTGTTTTTATAGTTTTGGGATTTATCACGTTGCAGATTCCAGTGACCCAATTAGAAGGATCAAAAACGAAGTTTATGATATATGATGCCTTCGCGCCCATGGCTGGAATTTTCATCGGCAGTATCCCTGGAGTAATTGCTGTGTTTTTTATGCAATTTTTTAATTTCTTAGCGCACGGAGCTGTAATAGAAGATGCTGGGACAATTATTCGTTTTCTACCAATGCTTTTTGCTGTATTGTATTTCGCTCGGAAAGGAAAATTTAATATTATTATTCCATTAATCGCAATTATAGTTTTCATCGCTCATCCTATTGGCAGAGAAGTTTGGTACTTTTCACTTTTCTGGACTATTCCAATTATTGCTTATTTTTTCTATGACAAGTTTCTTTTAGCGCGAGCGCTTGGCGCCACTTTTACCGCTCATGCGGTCGGCGGCGCTTTATGGATTTGGGTTTTTGCCTTGCCAGCGCCAATTTGGATTTCGCTGATGCCAATTGTAGCGCTAGAACGTATATTTTTTGCCCTTGGCATTGCCATTTCTTTTATTTTGGTTAACAATATTTTAGCTTTCTTAGAAAAAAAGCATATCTTAAATCTTGGTTTTTTTATTGATCAGAAATATCTCTTAGGCGTATTTCGCCATGAAACAAAAAGGTAAGTTACCGCATAAGGTGACCTACATCGCTTATATCGCGAGCAGTATTGACGGACGCATATCAAAAAGCAGTCAATCTAATGTGGGTTGGACGAGCAAAGAAGACTGGAATTTTTTCCAAAAGTCTTTGGTAAAAATGGATGCTGTTATTGTCGGTCGCAATACTTACAAAATTACCGCAGATCGTCTCAGAAGAAGAAATACGATAGTATTAACCTCTAAAATTAACAGAGCAAAAATAAAAGACAAAGTAATTTTTTTCAATCCCGAAAAATCCAATTTAAAAAAGTTTCTTAGTAGTAAAGGATATAAAAAGGTGGCTATATTAGGCGGACCGAAAGTGTATAATTTTTGTCTTGCCAATAAAATGCTTGACGAACTTTTTGTGACGATTGAACCTTATATTTTTACCAATGGAATACCAATGTTTTCCAGCAACACATTTAAAAAATATAAATTTTCTTTACAATCCATAAAAAAACTTAATAAAAAAGGCACAATTCTATTACACTACAAATATGGAAATTAAAGCAATCAAAACTAGAATTTTTCGGGAAAATGAAGACTTGACTTCATTCATTCTTAAATATATTAAAAAACTTTCCGAGAACTCTATTTTGGTTGTAACTTCCAAAATTATTTCTTTATCAGAAGGGAGGACAGTCCCGTTTCAAAACAAGAAACAGAAAATTGCCCTGATAAAAAAAGAAAGTGATTTTGCAATAAAAACCAAACTTGTTTGGCTGACTATTAAAGATGGTATGGTCATGGCTTCCGCGGGTATTGATGAGTCAAATGCATATGGTAAACTGATACTTTTACCCCAAAATAGTTTTCATTCAGCAGAGTTAATCAGAAGAAATCTAAAAAAAATATTTAAGATTAAAAACCTTGGTGTGCTTATTACTGACAGTCGAATTTTTCCATTACGCGCGGGAGTTGTCGGCGTGGCGCTTGGTTATGCTGGATTTAAGGGATTGCGTAATTATGTCGGCAAAAAAGATATTTTCGGCAGAGTGCTGAAAATGACTCGTACTGATATTGCCGACAGCTTGGCCACTACTACGGTGTTATGCATGGGGGAAGGAAAGGAACAGCAGCCATTGGCTCTAATTGCAAATGCGCCAGTTGAATTTATAGAAAAATCGAACAAAAAAGAATTAAAAATTAATCCAAAAGAGGACTTGTATCTGCCTCTTTTTGGGAGTATATTAAAGAAGTGGAAAAGGTAATTAAAAAAGTTACCAAACATAAAAGACTATCTTGGGACGAATATTTTCTTAAAATAGTTGATATAGTTGGCTCACGCGGTACCTGCGATCGCGGACGTTCTGGTGCGATTTTAGTTAAAGATAAGAGAATTCTTGCTACTGGATATGTCGGTTCCCCCGTTGGTATTGTCCATTGTGATGATGTTGGACATGAAATGCATACCCTTACGGAAGAAGATGGTACGATATCCAGACATTGTCTACGAACAGCTCATGCGGAGCTAAATGTTATTGCGAATGCCGCGCGTTTTGGTGTTGCTATTGATGGGTCAACCCTATATTGTAAAATGCTTCCTTGTTATACTTGCGCAAAGACGATAATAAATGCCGGAATTAAACGAGTTATTGCTTTTAAGGATTATCACAAAACCAAACAATCAAAAATTATTTTTAAAAAAGCTGGAATAAAATTAGAAATTATAAATAAAAAAATTGAGTCCTATCAAGATCAATAATATGTCAGTAGATTTAAAAAAATTACAAAAAGAAGTGATGAGAAATAAGCTGGAAAAAGGTTTTACGACTACCGACGTTGCATTGGATTTTTGTCGAGCACACGAGGAACTCTCTGAAGCATTTTCTAAATTTAATCGAGGACAAAGTGGCGTGGCTGAAGAATTTGCCGATGTTATAATTTTTATTCTTGGAATATCTGAAAAATTTGGTTTTGATTTGGAAAAGGAATTAATTAGAAAAATTGAAATAAATAAAAAACGCAAATATAGAAAAGAAAAATCTCCGGACGGTAAGGATGTTTTTATTCGTATCAAGACACTCGAAGACCCTTAGATTTTTTCGTAAATGGAAAAAGTGTATGGGAAAATATTTTTTTCATCCGCTGGATATTCTTCGTGAGATATTTCATTCCAAACTACTGGAATAATTTCCGGAAAAAAACTGTCAGCCTCTTTATCTTGAGCGTCCATGTGGGTTATATAAAGTTTGTCGGCAATAGGCATAAATTGTTTATAAATTTCTGCCCCGCCGATTATAAAAATTTCCTCTTTTTGATCGGGGAATAAATCTAGCGCTCCACTTAAAGAATGCGCAATTTCAACTCCTTCTTTTTTATATTTCACATCTCGAGTAATTACTATATTTCTTCTATTGGGCAATGGTTTGCCTATACTTTCAAAAGTTTTTTTGCCCATTATCACTGCATGTAATAAAGTAGTTTCTCTAAAATGTTTCATGTCGGCAGACAGATGCCAGAGCAGGGTATTATTTTTACCTAATTCGTTATTTTTTCCAATTGCTGCGATAAGTGAAATCATCCCAGTACTAAAATTTTAAATTATTAATAATAGTGGTCATTTGTTTTACTTAAAAATTAGACGAAGTCGTTACGGGACAAGTATTTATATAGCTATTTCAAAAGGAATTCTAGGATAACTTTCATAATCTAAAAGTGTTGTGTCTTCAGCTTTCCAATCAAAAACCGATGTCCACTTTTTTGTTTCAATTTTAGGTAATGGGTATTTACTTGGATCTCTAGAGAGTTGTTCCCTTGCGCCCTCTAGGTGATTTTCAAAAAGATGCACATCTCCCAAAAAGCCAGCCAATTTTCCTTCCCTCATTCCAACTTCTTTGGCAAGTAAATGAAGAAGCAGAGCATAACTTGCTATATTAAAAGGTAAACCAAGCATTGTATCTACTGAACGTTGATTCCACATTAGGTTGAGTTTTTCATTTATAGTAGTAACTTGAAAAGAATAGTGACAAGGAGGAAGTCCCATTTCTTCTAACTGGGGTGGATTCCACGCACTCACAATCATTCTTCTGTCGCGCGGGTTTGTCTTCAGTGTTTCTACTAATTTTTTCAACTGGTCTATTCCTTTATTTGTATAATCAGTATCATAATTTTCATATTTTGCATTAAAATGTCGCCACTGAAATCCATAAATTGGACCCAACTCTCTTTCTTCGAGCATTCTTTTTTTTGAAGCTTCATCGTGTCCATAAGGAGCTTTTTTGGGGCTTGCCCATTCATCCCAGATATGATTATTGCGATCTAGAAGCCACTGCTTGTCGGTAATGCCATTTATAAAAAATTCCAACTCGGTTGAAATTAAGCGGAAAGGCATTTTTTTAGTTGTGAGTAACGGAAAGCCTTTTGACATATCGTGTTCAAATATAGCTCCGGCTATCGTGTATGCGGTAAGACCCTGGCGAGTACTGACCTTCTCGCCATTTTCCAAAACATTTTTTACTATGTCCAAATAAGCTCTCATGCAATTCATTATAACTTTTAATATAAATTTAACGAAACATTGACAAATTTTAATCAAAATGCTATATTAAAATCATAATTAAAACTTTCAGAAAATTCCATAGCAATTCTCATTCTCGTTTTGGCAAAAGTGGCAACTATAAGAATAGGAATAATAAAAAATCAAATAAAAGACGTGGCGAACGGATAGATTTTTCACGTTTTATTAAGAAAAATATTTTTGTAGAGGAAAAGCCCTATGTGTCCAAACATAGTTTTGTGGATTTTCCTTTTAATCCGCAATTGCATAAAAATATTGCCCGAGCCGGATTCATTCATCCAAGGCCCATTCAGGACCAAGCCATTTCTTCAGTTATGGAAGGCAGGGATGTTTTCGGCATGGCCAATACCGGCACAGGCAAAACTGCGGCGTTTCTTTTACCTCTCATTGAAAAAATTTCCAAAACCAAAGGAAAAAACAAAAGAGAGACGGTTTTGATAATGGCGCCGACTCGAGAACTGGCGCTTCAAATAGAAAGTGATTTTAAAAATCTGGCTTTTGGATTCGGAATGTTTTCGGTGGCATGTGTCGGGGGGTTACCGATTATGAAACAAATTAGAGAAATAAAAATGGGGGTCTCTTTTATTATCGGCACACCGGGGCGACTGCGGGATTTGATTGATAGAAAAATTTTGGATTTGTCTACATGTCATAGTGTCGTTCTGGACGAAGCAGACAGAATGCTCGATATGGGATTTCGCGACGATATGATTTATATAATCGGCAAAACTTCAAAAGAACGACAAACTCTCTTCTTTTCCGCGACTCTTTCCCCGGAAATTAAAAAATTAACAACTCAATATTTAAAAGATCCAATTTTTATTTCTGTGATTTCAGGCGAAACATTAAAAAATATTGATCAAGATGTCATTCGTACCAGAAGCAAAGAAGAAAAATTAGAAAAATTACATGAAGTTTTAAAAAAAGACGGCTCAGATAAAGTGTTGATTTTTCGTGAAATGAAACATAACGTAGACTCTCTAGCTAAAGAATTATCTCAATTTGGATTCAAGGTGGGAGCTATTCATGGCGACAAGAGAAGTCGAGAACGCATCCGCATACTTGATTCTTTTAAAAAAGACCGCATAAATATTTTAATTGCGACCGATGTTGCCGCGCGTGGACTGGATATTCCAGACGTTACGCACGTCATCAACTACGATGTGCCACAAACTTACAACACCTACATTCACCGCATCGGCCGTACTGGTCGTTCTGGCAAAAAAGGCACAGCGTTGACCTTTGTGCCAGGGTAATCTCTAGTTGACTTTGGTAGTATATTTTTAATATACTATAAATATGAAAAGTTATTCATTTCGTACAATAATTGAAAAAGACGGTAAACAATATCATGGTTTTGTGCCAACCCTTTTGGGGTGCCATACTTATGGCAAAACTATTGAAGAAACAAAAAAGAATCTAAACGAAGCGATTGAGGGCTATCTTCTTTCTTGCTCTAAACATGGGGATGTAATTCCAGCCGATAATGGACTTCAATCCATCGAAACTGTCTCGATCCCGATTTTTTCTACTAGCAGGAAGGTGTATGCCTAAACTGCCAAATGTAAAAGGCAAACAACTTTTGAAAATTCTGCAAAGAATAGGATATGCCTTAGATCACACACAAGGCAGCCATCACGTGCTTCGACATTCCAACGGAAAGAAAATCACTATTCCAATTCACAGGAACAAAGAAATTCCTAAGGGCACACTTTTGGGAATTTTGACCGATTTAGATATTTCAAAAGAAGAATTAGTGATTCTGTTAAAAAAGAAAAAATAGTTTTGTGTCGAACTGGTCGTTCTGGCAAAAAAGGCACAGCGCTTACTTTTGTGCCAGGGTAAATTTATCCCTTTATTAACCCAGCTTTGAAGAGGGTGGCGTAGACACCGTTTTTCTTCATGGTGCGCATGCCTTGGGTTGAAACTTCGATGTTAATAGATTTGTTTAATTCAGGAATAAAAATTCTCTTCTTTTGAAGATTTGGATATTTTCGCACCATACCAGTGGGATTAAATTTAGTGGCGCGGGTTCTATTGGAATATCCGCCACCTACGATTGAACCTTTTTTTGTTATCGCACATACTTTTTTCATCCCACTCATGCTATCATAGACTAGAGGGAAATGCAATTTCCTTTATTAAATTAAAGATATGAATGCAACGGACGCTATTTTTTACATAGCTATACTTGTTATGTCCGTCGTTATCCATGAAGTATCACATGGATATATGGCGGAATATTTCGGCGACAGTACAGCGCGACATGCCGGACGACTTACTCTTAATCCACTGAAACATCTAGATCTTTTTGGTTCTATTCTTTTGCCGGCATTTCTTGTTTTGTCTCATTCTCCATTTTTATTTGGCTGGGCAAAGCCGGTGCCGTATAATCCGGATAATTTAACTAATAAAAAATGGGGGACAATTGCCGTAGCTTCGGCTGGAGTTCTGGCGAATATCTCAATTGCAATTCTATTTGGAATTATTATCCGCCTTGCTTCTTCATTTGGTTTGTCTTTTTATAATCCTATTTTCCCGCATCCTTTTTATGTCATAACTTTCATAATTGTTGCAGTGAATTTAGCCTTAGGAATATTTAATTTAATCCCAATCCCACCCCTAGACGGTTCCAAAATACTTTTTTCTTTTTTGCCCGTATCTTTTTATAGGGCAATTTCATTTTTTGAGCAATATTCTTTGATTTTACTACTAATTTTCATTGGTTTCTTTTCTGATTATTTATATCCAATCTTGGCTTATCTTTTTCATCTCATTACGGGGCTTGCGTTTTAGTTTTTAAAATAGTATGCTAGGCGCTAGGCTTTAGGGTTTTAGGCTTTAGTTAATGCCTAGAGCCTAATGCCTGTTTTAAATTATGCCAACAATCAATCAATTAATTAAAAAAAATAGGACAAGAGTTCATTCTAAACACAAGACTGTTGCTCTAGCTAAAGGATTTAACGTCTTAAAAAATCGACCGGTTTTTTCCCCAGCACCTTTCAAGCGTGGCGTTTGCGTAAAAGTTTCAACTACAACCCCCAAGAAACCCAATTCAGCTCTGCGAAAGATCGCCAGGGTGCGTTTGACCAATGGTATGGAAGTTACGGCCTATATTCCCGGAGAAGGTCATAATTTACAGGAGCACTCAGTGGTCATGCTTCGCGGAGGACGGGTGAAAGATTTGATTGGAGTAAGGTATCACATAGTGCGTGGAGTTTTAGACACCCAAGGAGTTGAAAAACGCAGACAAGGCAGATCTTTATATGGAAACAAAAAACTCAAAAAAGATAACAAAAAATAATTATGCGACGCAAGGTTAAAAATAGAAATATAGTAGAACCAGACTTCATCTACAATTCTCAAAAATTAGAGAAGTTTATTAACTATATTATGTGGTCCGGGAAAAAAGAAACTTCCAGAAAAGTTATATATAAAGCTTTTGATGTAATTAAAGAAAAAACAGGCAATCCAAATCCGCTTGAGATTTTTGATTTAGCAATGAGAAATACTGGGCCTTCAACTGAAGTGCGTTCCAAGCGCATCGGAGGCGCAAATTATCAGGTGCCCATAGAAGTCAGAGCTGAGCGCCGTGTTGCTTTAGCTATGCGATGGATTCGCGATGCGGCCCGTGGTGGAAAAGGTAAACCAATGCATTTAAAATTGGCTGATGAATTAATCGCCGCTTCCAAGAACGAAGGTTCGGCTATTAAAAAGAAAGAAGACACGCACAAAATGGCCGAAGCCAATAAAGCTTTTGCTCATCTTGCTTGGTAGGGGAGCTACAGCTTTCTGTTTTTCTGTAATAAAAACATTTATACACATTTACGCTATAGCGTATATATGTAATCAGTGTATAATTAATGAATGACTTATTATAAAGGGATGCGAGTAAATGCTTTTGGCTTGCCAGTTTTGAAATACAAAAAGCAAAATCGTATAAAGAAAAAGAACAGAAAAAGAAATTTCTATCATACCGCTTTTTCTTCTCCTTTTACAAAAGATTTACCGAAGAATTTAATTTTGATGTATGACGTCACTGAAGAAAAAAAGAAGGAAAGGGACTGGTTTCGCCGGCAACTTAAAAATTTTGATTACATAATGATCCAAAGAAGTATTTGGGTCGGACCTTCGCCTTTACCAAAAGAATTTTTAGATTATGTAAAGGCAATTGGATTGTCGGAGCACCTGAAGACATTCAAATTAGCAAAAGCATATACAGGGAAGGGGAATAATATATAAGATTCATAACTATACATATATACGCTATCGCGTATATATGTATAGTTTCAGCCCTAAGCGCTTTTAGGATTGCTTGACTTTCTGTGTCGGGGGGGGGGTACACTTATGGATATTATTAATTTATTAAATATAAATTTTATGGAACAAGGATTAGGAGTTAAAGAGAGACAGGAGCAACTGAAAGGAACCTTTTTAGAAGGTGAAGGCGAAAGATTATTTTTGGCAACTTTTAATGAAGGAGAAGATAACAAACAAAAAGCACAAAAAATGGCTGAAGTGTATGGTGGTGTTGTAAAAGATTTTGGAGTTGACATACACAATATAAATCCAGAATCATCACAAATAATTTCTTGGAATAAGGTTCCGGGTTACTCTGTTTAGCAGCGCTGAAAATAATAATAACAAAAATTTCCAAAAGGAAATTTTTGTTATGTATTGCAAAAAACAGCTTTATGATATATAGTGTTTCAAGCGCATGAGGCGCTTTTTATTATATGGAACGGGATTATCCACTAGAGGAAGTCAGAAATATTGGAACCCCGAAGGAAAGCAAAGCTTCCTACGAGGCGAGGAGTGGTTATTTTAATCTTATGAAATATATATGGAACGAGATTACCCCCTAGAAAAAGTCAGGAATATTGGAATTATCGCGCACATTGATGCGGGTAAAACGACCACGACTGAACGCGTGCTTTTTTATACTGGTGTATCGCATAAAATTGGTGAAGTTCATGAAGGTGATACGGTTACTGATTGGATGGAGCAAGAAAGGGAGCGCGGTATTACTATCACCTCTGCCGCAGTGACATGTTTTTGGACACCCACATACGCTCTCACTGATAAAAATAAGAAGCATCGCTTTAATATTATTGACACTCCCGGACACATTGATTTTACCGTAGAAGTAAAACGTTCTCTGCGTGTTCTGGATGGCGCCGTTGTTGTTTTTGATGGCGTGGCCGGAGTGGAACCGCAATCGGAAACAAATTGGCGCTATGCGGATGAAGCCAAAGTGCCTCGTATTTGTTTTATTAATAAACTGGATAGAATCGGCGCTTCTTTTGAACATTCATATGCGACAATTTTAGACCGGCTAAGCAAAAAAGCTGTCCGAATGCAGATTCCTATTGGGCTTGAAGAAAAGTTTGAGGGAGTCATTGATGTTCTTCGCATGAAAGCATATTATTTTGAAGGAGAAATGGGGAACAAAGTTATAGAAAAAGATATTCCCGAAAATTTAAGGGTCGATGCGGAAAAGTATCACTCTGAGCTTGTGGAGAAAATAGTTGAGACAGATGAAGTTATGATGACAGAATATTTAGAGGGTATGATTCCAGATTTTAACACCTTAAAGAAAACTCTCCGTAAAGCCGTTATCGCGAATAAAATTTTCCCAGTTTTTGCCGGTTCCGCGCTTAAAAACAAAGGCATTCAACTAGTGCTCGACGGCGTAGTGGACTACTTACCAGCTCCGACAGATATTCCGCCTATTCCGGGCATTGATCCAAATGATGACGACAAGCTAATTGCGAGAAATGCTTCTGACTCAGAACCTTTTGCGGCGCTTGCTTTTAAAGTTGCCACCGATCCATTTGTCGGCCAGCTTATTTTCTTTCGTGTATATTCAGGAATTCTCTCTGCTGGAAGTTATGTCTATAATCCGCGTACTCGCAACAAAGAGCGTATTGGCCGAATCTTACGAATGCACGCTAATGACAGAGAAGAAGTAAAACAAGTTTTTGCCGGAGAAATAGCAGCTGCGGTGGGTCTGAAAGATACTATTACCTCAGATACTCTTTGTGATGAAAATAATCCAATCATTCTAGATAGAATTGTTTTTCCCGAGCCAGTTATTTCACTTCGCATTGAACCAAAGACAAAAGCTGACCAAGAAAAAATGGGAATGGCTTTAAATAGACTGGCTCAAGAAGATCCCACTTTTAAAGTCAGCACCGACCAAGAAACAGGGGAAACTATCATCGCTGGTATGGGAGAATTACACTTAGAAATTATTGTGGATAGAATGAAGCGTGAATTTACCGTGGAGGCGAATGTCGGCAAACCGCAAGTGGCTTATCGTGAGACGATCAGTGGCACAGCTGAAGCAGAAGGCAAATATATTAAACAATCCGGCGGACGTGGAAACTATGGACACGTAAAAATTAAAGTAAAGCCAATGACCGTCTTAACAAAAGAAGAATTAGAAGACTTACCGAAAAACACCAAGAGATCACCAGGTTTTGAGTTTGTGAATTCTATTAGAGGAGGAATGATTCCGCAGGAATATATCGCGCCTTGTGAAAAGGGATTCAAGGAAGGTTTAGATCGTGGAATTTTGGCTGGATTTAAAATGGTCAATGTTTCAGTAGAACTTTGGGATGGAAGTTATCATGAAGTGGATTCCAACGAAATGGCTTTCAAAATTGCCTCAAGTATGGCCGTGCAAGACGCTTGTCGCAGAGCCACTCCGGTAATTCTAGAGCCCATGATGAAAGTTGAAGTTATTATTCCGGAAAAATTTATGGGCGATGTTACCGGCAATCTTTCTTCCAAGCGCGCGCTGATTGAAGGGATGGAAGACAGAGGAATGAATAAAGTTATTCGCGCTATTGTGCCTCTTTCCGAAATGTTCGGATATATGACCGGTCTGCGTTCTATGACCGAAGGCCGCGCTTCTTTCACCATGGAATTCTTCCGTTACGATATTGTTCCGCAAAATGTTGCCGAAACTATCATTGCGGCAAGGAAATAGATTTTTAGTACTTTTTTTGATAAAATAGTGAGATGCTTCTTGAACCATTCTATGACCCCGAAAAATCCTATGAGGAAAATTTTAAGGCTGGGCCTTTTGGTGCTTTCGCTGATGGAAAAGTGTCAAGGATGCCCCTTGACACAAATGGACCAAAATATAACTTTCTAGGGTTCAAAGTAAATTCGCCTTTTGGTATTCCGGCTGGACCGCTCATAAATGGAAAATTTGTGCAGGCGGCGCTAGATAAAGGTTTTGATATTTGTGTTTATAAAACAGTTCGTAGCGCGAAATATCCTTGCCATCCATGGCCGAATGTTTTATCGGTAAAAGTTGATGGCGATTTAACTGAAGATTTAGCGCGGAACAAACTAATTGCAAATCACGAGTATAGCCAACCTCTTTCCATTACCAATTCCTTTGGCGTGCCATCATTTGATCCAGAATTTTGGCAAAAAGATTTGGCGAAGGTGGTTGAAAATACGCGTCCGGGGCAAATTGTTGTCGGTTCTTTTCAGGGAACAAAAAAAGAAGGGCAAAATACTGAAGAATTTATTAATGATTTTCGAACGACTGCTCAACTGCTAAGAAATACCGGAGTAAAAGTAATTGAAGTTAATTTTAGTTGTCCAAATGAAGGTACAGCAAATTTACTTTGTTACGATACAAAGCGAAGCGTGAAAGTAGCCAGAGCGATAAAAGAAGTTGTTGGAGAAATTCCTTTAATTATTAAAATTGCTTATTTTAAAGATAACGAAGCATTGCGAAATTTTGTAAAAGAAATTGGCAAGATCGTTCAAGGTATTTCTGCTATCAATACAATTTCTGCGGAAATTGTGGATGAAAAAGGCGAGCAGGCGTTGCTGGGAGAGGGTAGATTACGAAGCGGAGTTTGCGGTCATGCCATCAAATGGGCAGGGATCGATATGGTAAAAAAATTAAAAAAAATTCGCGAAGAATTAGGATATTCTTATACTATAATTGGTGTCGGTGGAGTAACTACAGTAGATAATTTTTTTGAATATAGAAATGCCGGAGCGGATATCGTAATGTCGGCCACTGGAGCTATGTGGAATCCGTACCTTGCAAAGGAGATACAAGAAAGGCTTGCCCACCCGTAGCTTTTTAGCGAAGGAGGGTTAAGATAAATTTATGGATAAAAAATTACAACAAATAGCGCTGGATTTCTATAAATCCAAGGCCATAAAATTTTCCAAAGAAGGGTTTAAGTTTAATCTTCACGCGGAGCATCCGGAAGCACCTCTCAGTCCGAATTACCTAAATCTTCGAGATGTTTTTCGCGATCCAAGAATTAGAAAAAATATTGCTAAACAAATTGTTCCCATTGTTAAAAAATTAAGACCGGATATTTTAGTCGATTTACCGCAATCAATCTCTCCAATTACAACAACTATTTCAGACATAACAAAGATTCCAATGATTTCAATTAGATCAGAAGCCCTCAAGGGAATTAAAAAGAATCACGGGGTCAAGCAAAGCATAAATGGCGCTTTTAAAAACAGGCAAAAAGTTTTGATTATTGATGATGTTGTCTCAAGTTATGCTTTTACCAAGATTAAAGCCATAAAAGTTTTGAAAGAAAATGGCCTTAAAGTTATACCTAAAATTATAGTGGTAGTGGATCGGGAAGAAGGAGGAAAAGAGAAATTAAAAAAACTAAAATTTGATTTGATTAACATTTTAGGCTTCAAAGATATTTTAAATTTATATCTCTTGAAGAAGTTAATAACCAAACAAGATTACAAAAAATCATTAGAATATGGAAAATTCGCTAAAGATTATGTTTTAAAAGAAACTTAATATGTCGATCATTGATAAGTACAACAAAAGAGCTAAGAAAATTAATTCACTTCTGTGTGTCGGGTTAGATACGGATTTTACGAAAATTCCAAAACATTTTTTAAAAATGAAATTTCCGCAATTTGAATTTAACAAGTGGATCATAAAAGAAACACATCAATATGCGGCTACTTTTAAGGCAAACATTGCTTTTTATGAAGCGCGAGGGGATAAAGGGATTAAAGAATTAAAAATGACGATAAATTATCTCAAAAAAAATTATCCTGATGTGTTTTTAATTTGCGATTGTAAAAGAGCGGATATAGGCAATACCAATCAAGGATATGTGGATTCACTCTTTGATTGGTTTGGTTTTGATGCTATTACTCTTCATCCATATTTAGGAAAGAAAGCCTTGCTTCCGTTTTTAGATAGAAAAGAAAAGGGTTGCATTATTCTTTGCCGAACATCCAACTCCGGCGCCGGGGAATTTCAGGATTTAAAGATGAAAGGCAAGCCCTTATGGCAGGTTGTGGCAGAGAAAGTATCAAAAGATTGGAATAAAAACAAAAACTGCATGTTAGTTGTCGGAGCGACTTATCCAAAAGAAATGAAAAAGATCAGAAACCTTACAGGAGATATGACCTTTCTTGTTCCGGGTATTGGCGCTCAGAAAGGGGACTTGAGGGCTGTTTTAAAAGCAGGTTTGAATAGCAAAGGTCTCGGTCTTATTATCAATTCTTCTCGTGGTATAATTTTTAATGACAATCCAAAAGAAGAAGCTCGAAAACTTTATAAAGAAATTAAGAAATACAGATAAACTTGCAATTTTTATGATAATATGATATAATGCTCTTGTGGGTTATTTATTAATAATATATAATATAAACATGAATAAGAATACATACATTGTGCTTTTAATAATCATCATTCTTGGAATTGTTTTCTGGGTTTATTATTTACCTAAAAAAGAAACTATAACTGGTACAGCAACAGTTTCTACGCTGTCCATAGCCGACGACACTTCAACAGCTTCAGCCGTGCTTGCCGGAGCCAAAACTGTTATTTGGCAAACAAGCAACTACCCGACAAATACTGGAGTTAATATCAATTTGATTCGAAAAACTTCAGATTCTCCAAGACAATTTGAAATTGTAAGAACAATTGCCGTGGATACTGCTAATGACGGACAAGAAACATGGACACCGCAAGCCGGAGAAAATTTAGATGATTTATACATTGAAGTAACATGCTCAAATACATATCAATTCAAAGCAGGATGCCAACTTTCAGGTGATGCGCTTAAGGTTAACTAAAAAATTTTAAATCTATTTGACAATGTTTTTTAATCTGATAATATAAACAGAACTGCACTTTTGGCAGTTTTTGTTTTGTTTTTTAATTATTAGTATTAATATCGTTAGTGATTAGGCCTTAGCGACTGGTTCTCGTACGCTGAGTTCTCATTATTAAAAATAAATTTTATGGCAGAAGAATTTAAAAGAGACAGACCGCATATCAATGTCGGAACCATTGGTCACGTTGACCATGGCAAGACTACCTTGACTGCGGCAATATTGCATGTGTTAAATATGGCCGGCAAGCAAGTTCGTCTTCGCGGAGTTGATCAGATTGATAATGCCCCTGAAGAAAAAGCTCGCGGAATTACCATTAACATTTCTCATAACGAGTACTCAACAGATGCCCGCCACTACGCGCATATTGATGCTCCGGGACATGCTGATTATATTAAAAACATGATTACTGGTGCCGCTCAAATGGATGGCGCCGTTTTGGTGGTTGCGGCGACTGATGGCGCTATGCCCCAGACTCGTGAACATGTTCTCTTGGCAAAGCAAGTTGGTGTGCCAAAGATAATAGTTTTCCTAAACAAGTGCGACATGGTTGATGATAAAGACATGATTGATTTAGTGGAAGAAGAAATACGCGAACTTCTAACCAAGCAAGGTTTTGATGGCGCTGGCGCTCCGGTTATTCGCGGTTCTGCGCTTAAGGCCCTTGAATCAAAATCACTTGATGATGAATGGGCAAAAAAAGTTCTTGAACTTGTAAATGCGCTTGATACTTATATTCCAATTCCGGTTCGTGATACAGCCAAGCCTTTTCTTATGCCGGTTGAAGACATTTTTTCTATTGAGGGCCGAGGTACAGTTGTGACTGGAAAGATTGAAAGAGGTATAGTAAAAGTTGGCGAAGATGTGGAGGTCGTTGGAATCAAACCAACTCAAAAAACAACAGTTACTGGAATTGAAATGTTTAATAAAAATCTGCAAGAAGGTATGGCGGGAGATAATGCCGGTGTGCTTCTACGCGGTCTAAAGAAAGAAGACATAACTCGCGGGCAGGTGCTTTGTAAACCCGGGACAACTACTCCGCACGATAGCTTTACCGCTGAGATATATGTTTTAAAAAAAGAAGAAGGCGGACGCCACACCCCTTTCTTTAAAGGTTATAAGCCGCAGTTTTATATTCGAACGACTGATGTGACTGGTGATGTGACTCTAGCTGAAGGAACAGAGATGGTTATGCCCGGAGATACGGTAAAGATTACAGTTAAATTAGTTACTCCAGTTGCGCTGGAGGAAGCACAGAGATTCGCTATTCGTGAAGGAGGTAAAACCGTTGGCGCTGGAGTGGTTATAAAAATTCTTGCATAAAATCCGTTAATTTTATGGTAACTAAAGAAGTAAAAATAAAAAAACCTAAGACCCCGACTAAGGTTAATGTAAGATTGCCAAAAGTCTCTGTTAAAAAAGAGAAAAAACCTGTCCATATTATTGGAAAAGAAGATAAAGTAGTGCTTCGCATACGTGTACGAGCGTATGAAAGTAAAATTCTTGATAGCTCGGTTAAACAGATTATGGATACCGCTGTGCGCTATGATGCAGTAATTGTGGGCCCGGTACCTTTACCCACTGAAATTAAAAAATATACAGTTAATCGTTCTCCATTTATTTACAAAAATACACGGGAACAATTTGAAATAAGAGTGCACAAAAGATTGATTGATATTATAAATCCAAATGGAAAGACAGTTGAAGCGCTGACTAATTTATCACTTCCTTCCGGAATTGATATTGATGTTAAAATGTTGTAGAAAATAAGGAGCAAAGCGACTATATTTTCAAAATCCGCTCCTGGCGGACTGTAAAGAAAACAATGAAATTTATATTGGGAACAAAAGAAAAAATGACGGAGTATTTCTCTGAAGAAGGTCTGGTTATTCCAGTGACCTTAGTTTCTGCGGGACCTGTGACAGTGACAAGAGTTTTTGAAAAATCCAAAGATGGTTATAATGCCGTACAGGTAGGTTTTGGAGTAGGAAAAAAACAAAGAATTAATAAAGCTCAAACTGGAGTTATGACTAGAGTTACGGGTGAACTTTTTAAAACTCTTAAAGAATTTAGACTTAAACCTACAGACAAAATAGATGTAAAAAAGGGCGACAGTATTGATATTTCGGTTTTTGTTCCAGGTGATAAATTACAAGTTTCGAGCATTTCAAAAGGTAAAGGTTTTCAGGGTGTTGTAAAGCGTCATGGTTTTCATGGTGGTCCGCGTACCCATGGTCAGAAGCATTCAGAAAGAGAGGCAGGGTCAATCGGTGGAGGACTGCGTACTCATGTTCCTAAAGGTATGAGAATGCCGGGCAGGACGGGTGGCGAACGCGTTACACAAAAAAATTTGCAAGTTGTTTTTGTGGATAAAGAAAATAATTTAATGCTCATAAAAGGAGCAGTTGCAGGTCGGCGTGGCAGTTTGGTGGAAGTTATAAGCAGATAGCGCCTTAGGCGCTATCTACGGTATCTAGCTAATGAAATTATTGCTATCGTTTTAGGATTTGCTAAAATATAAACATGAAGAAATTAGCGTTTAGACTTACGGGAGTTATTATTGGATTAAACACTAATGTTTTTAAATGATTTCCTGGGCTGGAATATTCCTTCATTTAATACAGTATTTATAGTGGCCGTCGTCTTAGTAACCGTCTACGTAATAACCCAACCAAAATCACAATAAATCACCAAGTACGAATCCTCATCGTGCGCAGGTTGTCAATGTTGTGTTTTTTTTGTGGAATTTGTTAGAATATAAATATGAAAATTCAAAATTTTTCAGTCATTATAGAGCAAGATAAAAACGGCTTTGTGGCCGAGTGTTTGGATTTGCAGGGCTGCTATACACAGGGCAAGACATATGAAGAGGTGGTAAAAAATATCAAAGACGCTATTAAGCTTAATTTGGAAGATAGAACGGCAAGAAGAGAAAAATTAAATGCCCCGGAAAGATCTTTCAGTCTTTCTAATTTTCAGATTGCAGTAGCATAGCTCATGTCCCCTAAATCTTTACGTTTCACCGCTCGACAGATTAGGAAAATTATAGAATCTAAAGGATTTTCTCTGTCCCGCCAGAGTGGAAGCCATATGATTTTTTATAATAAAAAAGGAGTTCGCATTACTATTCCGAATCATGCATCAAAAATAATTCATCCCAAAATTCTAAAAAATATCTTAAGAGACGCAGAAATTAAAGAACGGAGCTTGTAATTTTTTATTGACTATTTATCCAAAAAAGAGTAGATTAAGAAAGCCCTTCAAGGGGGCTTTTTTGAAAAAACTTAACAATGGAAGCAAAAATTTACAATCAAAAAGGAAAAGAAACGAGAACGATATCTCTTCCTGCAAAAGTTTTTGCCGCTAAGTGGCGCGCTGACTTGGTTCATCAAGTTGTAGAAGGGATGCGTAGCAATAAGCGCGCCGGCACCGCCGACACTAAAGACCGTGGAGAAGTTAGGGGTGGGGGCAGGAAACCCTGGAAACAAAAAGGGACAGGTAGAGCTCGTCATGGATCTTCCAGAAGTCCTGTTTGGGTTGGTGGAGGTGTTACTCATGGTCCGCTTGCGGAGAAAAATTATAAGAGAAAAATTTCAAAGAAAATGCGCGCGCAAGCGCTCTTTTCTGTGCTCTCAAAAAAATTAAAAGACGGGGAGATACTTTTTGTTGATTTGCTTAGTTTACCTTCCATAAAAACAAAAGCAGGTGTGGAGGTAATGAATAATTTAGTCAAAGCCGGCGGATTTAAAATACTTACAAACAAACACAAAAAACCCAAAGTTCTTACCGCTCTCTATGGACGAAATGAAAAAACAGAAAAAAGTTTTAGAAATATATCTCAACTTGAAATAGTTTTTCTTAAAAATTTAAATCCATTTGACGTATTAAATCATCAGTACCTTTTAATAGAAAATCCCACCGAAAGCGTGAAGTTTTTAGAATCAAGAGGATAACCCTAGGTGTTGGACACCTTAAAAGGTGTCCAACACCTAGGAATCTTCGCAAGAAATTATATGACCATAAAAACAATTATTAAAAATCCAAGAGTTACAGAAAAAGCTTCTTTTACCCAAGAACATAATATCTACACCTTTGATGTCTCTTCTTCTGCCAACAAAACAGAAATAAAGAAAGCTGTATTTACGCTTTATAAAATAAATCCTGTTAAAGTAAATATTTTATCAATACCCAGAAAACACATTGTTTCCAAAGGAAAAATGGGTGTCAGGGGCGGAGGCAGAAAGGCTCTTGTTTATTTAAAGAAGGGCGACAAAATTGAATTTATTTAGGTGTTGGACACCTGATAGGTGTCCAACACCTAAAACATATTTATGAAAACCTACAAACCCACAAGTAAATCCAGAAGACAAATGACGAATGTCACCTATCGTGACGTTTTAACAAAAAAGTCTTTACCGACAAAATCTCTAACCTATGGTTTTAAACGTTCGGTTGGGCGTAACAGTCAGGGACGGATCACTATGAGGCACAAAGGCGGAGGACACAAGCGCCTGTATCGCGAGATTGATTTTTTATACGATAAAAAAGAAATTCCAGCCAAGATAAAATCTGTGGAATATGACCCAAATCGTTCAGCTTTTATCGGATTGGCTGTCTACAAAGATGGAGAAAAAAGATATGTGGTATTACCAAAATCTGTTAAATCCGGGGACTCTTTTATTGTTTCTCCAAAAGCTCCACTTGTGGCGGGCAATAGGTTGCCCCTTAAAAATATTCCAGTCGGAACTTTTGTTTATAATATTGAAATAAAACCACAAGGTGGCGCGAAAATTGGTCGTTCGGCAGGAATTTTTGCCCAAGTAATTGCCAATGCTGACGGGTACGCCAATCTTAAAATGCCTTCAACTGAAATCAGAAAAATAAATGAAAACTGCTGGGCTTCCATTGGTACTGTTTCTAACGAAGAGCATCATTTGGAAAATTATGGTAAAGCTGGGCGCTCTCGTTGGAAGGGAATAAGACCAACAGTTCGCGGAACTGCCATGAACCCGGTTGATCATCCATACGGAGGCGGGGAAGGTCGGCAAGGACGCGGAACCAAGCGCCCAAAGACAATGTGGGGCAAGGTTACTGGCGGACGCAAAACTCGTGGTCCGAAGAAATACTCAAATGTTTTTATCATCTCAAGGCGCAGAATTGGGAAGAATAAGTAACTACCCACATTTTTACTTGATTTATTTTGTTGAAATGTTATAAATATTATGAAAAGGAGGACAAATCCCTATGTCTAGGGCGTCAAAAGCTTTTTTGGGGGCTCCCACATACGTGAGAGCGAGGTGGCTTTTCAGGGATGGGAAAAAAAGGCCACCCAGAAAAAGGTGGCAACCAAAGAAGAAAAACGGGCGATGATTGAGTGGGGCACTCTGAGTAATATCGGGTGCCCCATCGCTATTCTTACTTAATGTAACAACAATTGACATTATTCCTTAATTTGCTACTATAATTTTAAGGCTCAAATGAGAGCCGTTTTGTTTGTACAGGAAAATCACATATGACTCGATCAATCAAAAAAGGCATATATGTGGATGAAAAGCTACTCAAAAAGATTGCTGGTAAAAATCCGTTACAAACCCCAGTTATCAAGACCTGGAAAAGAGCTTGTGTTATATCTCCTGAAATGCTGGGCTTTACTTTTGCCGTTCATAATGGCAAAACTCATATAGAAGTTTTAATTACTGAAGACATGGTCGGGCATAGATTGGGGGAATTTTCTTCGACTAGAAAATTTACAAAACATGGTGGAAAAATGCAGAAAGAACTGGAACAAAAGAAAAAAGAAGCTGAAATAATTCAAGCCAAATCCGCGACCGAGGTCACAGCTGATGCAAAAAAGACTAAATAATTATAATATAAGGTGTTGGACACCTGTTTCAGGTGTCCAACACCTGAAATAAATAAAACAATGCGAGCATTTTTAAAAAATTACAGACAGTCTCCCAGAAAAGTTCGTTTAGTGGCTGGATTAATTAGGGGGAAAAATGTGGAAGAAGCCATTGCCGAGCTTGATTTTTTGGCGAAGCGCGCCGGTTTTCCGATTAAGAAGCTTTTACTTTCAGCGGTTGCTAATGCGAAACAAACGGGAATAGAAAAAGAAAATTTATTTATAAAAGAATTGCGAGTGGATAAAGGCATAACCATGAAAAGAATGATGCCAGCGGCTATGGGCACGGGGCACAGGATAAATAAACGCACAAGCCATTTAAATTTAGTATTAGGAGAAAAGGTAATGGCAGTAAAGAAAAGTAATAAAAGAACCGTTCTTGAAAAGTAACATGAGTAAAATAGTTCACCCATATGCCCATAGATTGATTATATTAAGAGACTGGAAATCTCGTTGGTTTGCTGACCCGAAGAAATATATTTCTTACTTAAAAGGGGATGTTCTCATACGTCAATATTTGGAAAAGAAATTACGAGGTATGTATATATCTACAATTGAAATTGAAAGAAGTAGAAAAGCCACTAGATTTATCATTAGAACTTCTCGACCGGGGCTTATCATTGGTCGAAATGGTGAAGGCGCCACTAAGCTTAAGGAAGATATTTTAAAGAAAATGGATAAATTGAAACTTGTAAAGCCAGAAGATTTTAAACTTGAAATTATTGAAGTTTCAAACCCAGAAGCTGATGCCGCGATTGTGGCATATATGATTGCCGAAGGATTAGAGAAAAGAATGCCCTACCGTCGAGTTATCAAAACAATTATTGAAAAAGTTATGACAGCGCGCGAAGTAGAAGGCGCCAGAATAGTTCTCTCGGGCAGGTTGGGCGGGGCCGATATTGCTCGCACAGAAGAACTCAAACGGGGCTCTATTCCGCTTCAGACTTTTCGCGCGGACATAGATTTTAAGCGTGAGCGAGCCACACTATCATATGGCGTTGTGGGTATAAAAGTTTGGATTTACCGCGGTAAAATTTTTGCTGATAAAAATAAATTTACACTGAAGGCGGATCAGCCTCGGGCTGAAAAGATGGATTAAATATATGTTACTTCCCAAAAAAGTAAAATTTAGAAAATGGCAGACCATGCGCTCGAATCCGAAGACAATAACGTCGGACACGAGGGGAAGTAAGCTGGCTTTTGGTTCTTTTGGTCTAAAATCAGAGACGCAAGCGCGCGTGAAATCCATCCAGCTTGAAGCCGCCAGAAAAGTAATATCTCGAACGCTGACTAAGGTCGGCAAATATTGGATTCGAATTTTCCCGGATCGCCCCTATACTTCCAAGGCCGCAGAAATGGGTATGGGAAAAGGAAAAGGAGACCCACAGGGATATTGTTTTGATGTTTTGCCCGGGCGTATTATTTTTGAAGTGGATGGGGTAGAGGAAAAAATTGCCCATGAAGCATTAAGAAAAGCCGGCACTAAACTGCCGATTAAAGCTAGAATTATTTCTAGAGTTCACAAACAGTAAAATTAAATCCGTCGGGTGTCCAACACCCGAAATAAGTATGACAAAGAAAAAAGAAAATTTAAAAGAAATAAAAATAAACGAGCTTAAGAAAGAGCTTGCTGTTTTACAGGAGAAAATAAGAGTTATAAGATTTAAATCCGAAGGGTCAAAGTCGAAAAATGTAAAAGAATTGGGAAATTTTAAAAAACAAATAGCTAGAATATTGACAGAAATAAACCATAAAAAGTAGAAACCTGTCTGCCGGCAGGGTTATAAAGTTCATAAAGTAAATATAATGAAAATAAAAGTAAAACAAAACAATATAGAAAATAAAGGAAACATCTTAAGGGGAATGGTTGTTTCAGATAAAATGGATAAGACCGTTGTTGTTTCCGTTTCCAGATTTATTAAACATCCTTTATATGGAAAATTTTATAAAGTTAATAAGAAATACAAAGCGCATGATGAGGAAAATAAACACAAAACAGGAGATATGGTAAAAATAATGGAAACAAAACCGATTTCAAAAGATAAGAGATTTAAAGTAATTTAATTTTATGATACAAAATGAAACATTGGTAAAAATAACAGACAATGCTGGAGGCACCCTAGGAAAGGTGTTTAAGATTTTAGGGAGTTCCAAGAAGAGATATGCGACTCTCGGTGAGTTGGTAGTTATTTCAGTAAAAGTCGCGAGTCCCAGAAAAGGCGTTAAAAAGAAGGATATACATCAAGCTGTTGTCGTGCGTACTAGAAGTGCCTACAGAAGGAAAGACGGATCTTATATTCGTTTTGATGATAATGCCGTGGTTATTTTAGAAAAAGACAAACTTGATCCAAAAGCTGGACGTGTTTTTGGACCAATTCCGAGAGAGCTCGCCGAGAAAGGTTTTCAGAAAATAATTTCCTTGGCGCAAGAGGTGATTTAAGTTAATATAAGGTGTTGGACACCTGAAACAGGTGTCCAACACCTGGAATACATACAATGCACATAAAAAAAGGAGACAATGTGATCATAATAACAGGCAAAGATAAAGGCAAAAAGGGTAAAATTATCCGTGTTTTGGTTAGTGAAAATAAAGTAATTTTAGAGGGATTGAATATGATGAAAAAACACCAGCGTCCCAGAAAGTCCGGAGAAAAGGGATCAATGATAAATATTGCAATGCCGATACATGCTTCAAATGTTAAGAAAATAGATTGAATATGCAAATAAAACATATGACGAAACATTTAACTGTAAAAGAAAAAGAAATGGAAGCATTTGAGAAAATGAAAAGTGTTTTCAATTATAAAAATACTATGGCTACGCCTAGGATGCAGAAAATTGTGATCAATGTAGGCACTGGTACTGCTATTAAGAAAGATAAGAATAAAAATGATGTTATCGGAGATCGTTTAGCAAAAATTACCGGACAAAAATCAGCTTTAAGGGGTGCCAAGCAATCAATCGCTTCCTTCAAAATTCGTCAAGGTGATCCGATCGGGATTGTTGTTACCTTGCGAGGCAACCGAATGTATGCTTTTTTAGAGAAGCTTATAAATGTTGCTCTTCCTCGTACAAAGGATTTTCGTGGTATTGCTCGTAAGGCAGTGGATAATATGGGCAATCTAACTATCGGCATAAAAGAGCATACTATTTTTCCAGAAACAGCCGACGAAGACATTCGAGATGTTTTTGGCATGTCTATTACCCTCGTTTCCAGCGCTAAGAACAAAAAAGAAGGCAGTGCCTTCTTTAAGTTATTGGGTATTCCTTTCAAAAAGGAAGAACCTGTCCGCAATGCCAAAGCATAGCTTTTGCCGGCGGGGAGAAGAAAAAATAAAAGCTTTTGTTTTTATGGATAACTTCATGTGTTGATAACTTTTTGCAATTTTTTAAGGTTGATATATAATATATACTATCTATGGATCAAAACAATAAAGCATCAGACGTAAAATTTGACACTGACACCGAAACTGACACTAACAGTTGGAAAGCGGTGAAGTATTATCGCGAAACAGCCACTCCAAAAATCGTGGGATGGGTAACAAAGTATTCTGGCGGAGTGATTAAAGATGAAAGACAAGCGGAATATTTTCTTCTGGCTTTTGCTGTAATTGCTTTCCTTATTTCAGCTTATTTGTTTTTTGGGGGAACAAAAAAAACAACACCAATACCGATTAATATTGATCAATCACAGTTTATACAGTAAAAATTACATGCAAACAAAAAAGAATGTATTTAAAAAAGGTTTTACCCTCATAGAACTACTTGTAGTAGTTGCTATCATTAGTTTGCTTTCGTCTGTCGTTTTTGCTTCTTTAGGGTCGGCTAGAGCTAAAGCACGGGATGCAAGAAGAAAATCAGATCTACACACCCTGGAAGTAGCAATTTTATCTTATTACACTGATAAGGGGATTTTTCCTAGTGACGGTAATACCTATAACGGGGTACCTTGGACCCCACAATTTTCATCCGATCTTATTACTAACAATTATATATCCAGTATGCCCATAGATCCTCTAAATACTAGTGTTTACAACGGCCATTGGTATATTGCAGGCAGAACTAGTGGCGTAAATTATGGTCAATATGCAACTTGCAGTCTCAATGGTCATTATCTACTATTTACCGAGCTAGAAGCTCCTGGGGGTTCTTATACACGATATCTAGATTGTTGGAATGATAGTCTCCGATATGTGAGGGATTTAGGAGTATATTAATTTTACGACTCCAGAAAAGTAATAGAAAAGTGTAGCAAGAAGTGTAGCATGTAGCAACATGTAGCAAAGACAGTCCTTACTACTTCTCTCTGGACTGTCCTTGCTATCGGGGATTTTTATTGACTATTTTTCTTAAATTTGCTATTATAAAAAAGTCTAAAAATAGGTTGATCTGTATTTCTCCTTAAGGCTTATTTAATAAAGTTTTAAGAAAAGATACACGATATCATCTATACAAATAGGCGATTTTAATTATGGCAAAAACATCAGTTGTCGCAAGAAGTAAAAAGAAACCGAAGTTTAGCACTCGGCAAAAAAACCGATGTTTTCGCTGTGGTCGAGGTAATGCTTTTATAAGGGATTTTGGTTTGTGTCGTATCTGTTTTCGAGAATTGGCGAATGAGGGGATGCTCCCAGGTGTTCGCAAGTCAAGTTGGTAGGTGTTGGACATCTGTCGGGTGTCCAACACCCGAAATATTATGGATTCAATTTCAAACATGATAATAATAATGAAGAATGGAAGCTTGGCTGGTAAAGAAGCTGTATTTTTTCCGTATTCTAAAATAAAAAATGCCATTGCGGAATGTTTGAAAAAAGAAGGATATGTGGGTTCTATTTCAAAAAAAATTTCCGCCAAAGGCGAATCCGCCTCGGGCGAAAAAAAAAATCAGCCAATACTTGAGGTCGGATTGATTTATATGGATAAAAAGCCAAAAATTACAGAGGTAGAGAGAATCTCAAAACAGTCTCGTCGTGTTTATTTTAGAATGAAAGATATTCATTCGGTTAGAAACGGATCGGGGCTTCTTGTGCTTTCAACACCCAAAGGAATTTTATCAGGCAAAGAAGCGCGAAAAGAACAAGTCGGGGGCGAAGCATTATTTAGAATTTGGTAGTTCAGGTGTTGGACACCTGTTTTACGGGTGTCCAACACCTGAAAAATTATATGAGTAGAATAAGTAAACAAGAAATAATAATACCGACGGGAGTTAAGGTCAGTCAAGTTGGCGCTGTTTTGACAGTTGTAGGTCCAAAAGGAACAGTTACTAAAAATTTCAGAGATGATATTATTATTACCGTCACAGACAAAATAGTAACTCTTAATGTAAAGAGAAATGATAAATTTTCAAAATCTCTTTGGGGCACTTATGCTTCACATATAAAAAATATGATTAAGGGTGTTGTTACACCATATCAGAAAAAACTTATTCTAGAGGGGGTAGGATTTAAATTTGAGATAAAGCCTACTCACGCAGGCGGAGGTAAAGAATTTCATTTTATTTTAGGGTTTTCTCATCCCGTAATTGTACCTATTCCAGATGGAATCATCGCTACGGCCGAGAAAAACAATATTACAATTACTGGAGTTGATAAAGAATTAGTCGGAAGCTTTACAGCCGGCCTGCGCGCATTAAAAAAACCAGAGCCCTACAAGGGCAAGGGGATGCGTTATGAAAAAGAAGTTATTAGACGCAAACAAGGAAAGAAGACAGTATAAAAGGAGATAGAGGTTTAGACTCTATAAAGAGGCTAAAACTCTATCACAAAACAATGATTAAAAAAATAGACAAAAGAATAAGATTGAAGAAAAAAATTAAAGTAAAGGTTAAAGGCACTGAAACGCGTCCGCGTCTTACTGTTTTTCGTTCAAATAAATTTATTTATGCGCAAGTAATTAATGACATAACGGGAAAAACTTTAGTGCAAGCCAGCGACCTGAAAATAATCAAAAGTACAAAGACGAAAAGAGCTAAAGAAGTAGGTCACTTGATTGGCGAAGCTTGTTTAAAGGCAAAAATTAATAAAGTTGTTTTTGATCGAAATGGATTTAAATACACCGGACGAATAAAATCAGTTGCGGATGAGGCGCGAGCCACAGGTCTTAAATTTTAGAAATATACTTTTCCCGTTATAAATTCAGCAAACGGGGGGTATAGTAAATAAAAATTATTAATTAAAATTTATAATGGGATGGAAAAAGTAAAAGAAAAAAAGAATAGTGGACGTCGATCTTCTTCTTTTGGTCGATCAAAACCGGAATTTGACCAAAAGATTATAAATATTCGTCGTGTTACTAGAGTCGTAGCCGGAGGACGTCGATTCTCTTTTAGTGTTGCATTGGTGGCTGGGGATAAAAAAGGATCTATTGGTTTGGGTTTGGGAAAAGCGGGAGATACTGCCCTGGCAATCAACAAAGCAGTCAGAAATGCTAAGAAAAATATGATTAGATTGAATCTCACAAAAACTATGTCTATTCCCCACGAGCTCTCTGCTAAATTTTCAAGCTCACATGTTAAGCTATTACCCAACAAAGGTCGTGGACTTGTAGCCGGTTCAGTAGTCCGCGATATAGTAAAATTATCCGGCATGAAAGACATTACGGGAAAAATTTTATCTAATAGCAAGAATAAATTAAACAATGCTAAGGCGGTTGTGAAGGCGCTTTCAGTTATTTCTAAAAAGTATGCAAAAATAATTCCAGAAAGTATTGTTATTACCAACCAAGAAATCGTTATTCCCGAAGTGGAAAAACCTGCCCGCAATGCCACGCATAACGTTGCAGGCGGGGAACAATAAATTTTCATGCAGATACATAATTTAAAAAGGCAACATAAGAACAAAAGAGATCGACTGGTGGGTCGTGGAGGCAAGCACGCTAAAACTTCAGGTCGTGGAGGCAAAGGACAAACAGCTCGCGCGGGCAATAAACGTCGCCCAGAACTTCGTGATATTATTAAGAAGTTGCCGAAGAATCGCGGGTATCAATTCAAATCTGTTCGCAAGCCATTTGAACTGCGTAAAGATAAAATTCTTTCTAAAGATGGAAAGATAGAAACATTCTCAGAAATCAGAAAGCGTCTTGGCATTAAAGGAGGGAAGATAATTATAAAGTAGATAATTATAAAATTTATAAAGTGCAATGCAAAATTTTTTGAATAAAATGAAATTGATTTGGACAGATATCACTCTAAGAAAAAGAGTCTTATTCGTGCTTTTTTCGTTAATAGTATTTAGGTTGCTTTCGGCTATTCCTATTCCAGGTATTGATACAGCTGAGCTTAATCGATTTCTTTCCAATAATCAATTTTTTGGTATTTTAAATATATTTTCAGGAGGCGGACTTTCCAATCTTTCTATAATAATGCTTGGTGTTGGCCCTTACATCACTGGTTCAATTATTATGCAACTTTTAACTATTATGGTTCCAGCCCTTAAAAGAATTTACCATGAGGAAGGCGAGGCCGGCAGAAAAAAATTTACCCAATATGGCAGATTACTCACTGTTCCCTTGGCGCTGATTCAAGGTTTCAGTCTTCTGGCGATTTTGGAAAACCAGAACATTTTGGTTAATTTGACAGCCTTTGATCGAATTACAAATTTGACAATTGTGGTTGCCGGAGCAGTGTTGTTAATGTGGATCGGCGAACTTATATCTGAATTTGGCATTGGTAATGGAGTATCGCTTATAATTTTCGCTGGTATTGTTTCTAGGCTTCCTTCAGAAGTCAGTCAGCTTATTTTTACTTTTGATGTCTCTCAAGTTCCGCTTTTTCTTATGTTTGCCGTAGCTGGCGTGCTGATTATAGCAGGAATTGTTTTTGTTACTGAAGCTGAACGTCCGATTCCAGTTACTTATGCCAAACGTGTCCGGGGTATGAAAATGTATGGTGGTGGCTCCACTTATTTACCCCTTCGTGTAAATCAAGCCGGAGTAATTCCAATAATTTTTGCGCTTTCCATTTTACTTTTTCCGGTTATGATTGGCACTTTTCTATCACGTTTCAGCAATATAATTTTGGTAAAAATTTCTCAGATACTTGTTGCATTTTCACAGACTTCAATACTTTACGCGGTATTGTATTTTATTTTAGTCTTTCTCTTTACTTACTTTTATACTGCGGTTACTTTTGATCCAGAAGCGCTTTCCACCAATTTACAAAAAAACGGCGCTTTCATTCCGGGTATTCGTCCTGGAGCATCAACTTCCGATTACATTTCAAAAGTATTAAGCCGTATTACATTGCTCGGAGCAGTTTTTCTTGGTTTTATCGCCGTTTTGCCTATCATTATGCAACACATAACAGGCATTGCTTCTCTGGCTATCGGAGGCACATCTATTCTCATCGTTGTTTCTGTTGTTCTTGACCTGATAAAAAAAATAGACGCGCAAATTTCCATGCGGGAGTATTAATCCTTGATTTTTTTTGAAAAATTGTGTATTCTTTCACTATGAATTCACAAGCTTTTGTCTTTTTTGGGCGATCTGGATGCGGGAAAGGCACTCAGGCAAAACTTCTGGTTAATTTTTTAGAATCACAAAGAAGAAAGGTTTTGTATGTTGAGACAGGCAGTCTATTTAGGGAATTTATAAAAACGAATAATACTTCCAGCATGCTAGCTGGAAATATTCTAAGAGAAGGAGCGCTTATTCCTGTCTTCTTGCCGATTTGGCTTTGGACACAAACTTTAGTGAAAAATTTTTTCGGTAAAGAAGATTTAGTTTTCGACGGAGTGTGTCGCAGAGAAGCGGAGTCCATAGCCCTTGATTCTGCTTTTGATTTTTACAAAATAGAAAAACGCAACATTATTTTAATGAACGTTTCAAAAGATTGGTCTTACGCCAGAATGATAGAACGGAAAAGAGCCGATGATACTCCAGAGAAAATCCAAAATAGATTAGATTGGTATGAGAAGGACGTCGTGCCTTCTATGGATTATTTTCGCGATAAGTCGGATTATAATTTTATTGAAATTAATGGAGAACAAACGGTTGAAAATGTGCATAAAGATATTATTAAAGTATTAAATTTTTAACATGAATGACGAAACAATAATTATTTCACTGGGCGGGTCGTTGATTGTGCCGGACGATCTAAATATAGATTTTTTAAAAAATTTTAAAACCTTAATTCTTTCACATATTGTCAAAGGTAAAAAATTTGTGATTATTACAGGTGGAGGTAAAATCAATCGAAGGTATAATGAAGCAGCTAAAGAACTTACTAGTCCTTCCAATGAAGATTTAGACTGGATTGGTATTGCTTCTTTAAAATTGAATGCAGAATTATTGAGGGTTATTTTTGGAGAACATGCCCATAGTAAAGTCATTGAGGATCTTTCAAATAATTTTTCTTTTGAAAAGTCGATTGTTATAGGTTCAGCTTACGAGCCCGGAAAAAGTTCAGATTGGGATGCGGTTACAGCTGCGAAAACAGTTGGCGCAAAAAAGATAATAAATCTATCAAATATTGACTATGTCTATGATTCAGACCCCCAAAAAAATCCAAATGCTAAAAAGATTGAACAGATTTCTTGGGCAGACTATAGAGCCATTATTCCTGCTGAATGGACTTCAAAACTTGATTCCCCATTTGATCCCATAGCTTCAAAAATGGCAGAAGAGGAAGGTATCCAAATAATAATTATGAATGGCAAGCCGATTGATAATCTGGCAAAATATTTAAACGGGGAAAAGTTTTTAGGGACGATAATTTCCTAATCTATGATTGTCATTAAAACACCGGAAGAAATAGAAATACTACGAGAAGGCGGAAAGCGTTTGGCGACCATACTTCATAAAATAAAAGAAAAAGTGGCGCCTGGAGTTTCTACAAAAGATTTGGATACATATGCCACTAAACTGATTAGAGAAATGGGCGATGAGCCGGCATTTTTAAATTATCGTCCCGAAGGAGCCAAGATGCCATTTCCTGCGTCTTTATGTGTCTCAGTCAATGATGAAGTAGTGCACGGCATTCCAAGCCCCAAGCGAATTTTAAAAGAAGGCGATATTGTTGCGCTTGATTTAGGCCTGAAACATAAGGGTCTTTTTACGGACATGGCGCTCACGGCGCCGGTCGGCGCCGTGAGCGCCTCTGCCGCCAAGCTCCTGAAAATTACCGAACAAGCTTTACAGGCAGGCATCAATATAGCCGTAGCGGGCAATACAGTTGGCGATATTGGTGACAGCATTGAAAATTTCGTGCGTCCCCATGGATACGGAATTGTAGAAGTTCTTTCGGGGCATGGTGTTGGGCGAACAATCCACGAAGACCCTTATATTCCTAATTTTGGAAAAAAGGGAACAGGCGTGAAGCTTGTTCCGGGTATGGTAATCGCGCTGGAACCCATGTTAAACGCGGGCACAAAAAATGTAACATTAGACAAAGATGGTTATACTTTTCGCACAGCTGACGGGAAACCCAGCGCGCATTTTGAGCATACTATCCTTATTACAAACGATGGGCCAGAAATTTTGACCAAAATCTAACTTCAGCGGAATTGCTTTTTCTCAGGTCCTCGGAAAAAATCCCCAGACCATTTGAAAAAGCAATTCCGTTTCCGCTTTTTTGGGTATATAATTACAATAATGGAACCATTTCTTTTTAAGGAAATGCCAAAATTCAAGACGCCCGAAGAAGAGCTTAGTTTTTTGCGCGCTCACGTGCGAGCTCGTGAGCAAGAACTTATTAAGGCAGGGCATATTGAACAAGCAAAAAATAATGCGGCTAGAGACGTAATTTTAGAATATCATAAAGTACCAGCTGAACAGGCGATTCACAAGAGCAATCTTCTGAATGAAAAAGAAGCGGCTGGAATTGTGTTGCAGCTTCGGCCTGAATCCCACGACAGTATAATGGAAGAACTTTTGGGTATTATAATCACTAAAGGAATTAAAAATGCGCTCTCTGTGGCATTTGCTATGGAGAATCCGCACATTGACGATGATTTTCACCGAGTTCTAATCCAATATTTAAAAACAGGTCAAGCCACGCTTGATTTCAAAGAAGGCACGCCATTGTATAAATCTCTCAATATGACGCTTTTTGAAATAACATTGCCGCCCCCCACCGATGAAGCCGACAAGTCCAAAGGTTTCAAAGAATTTATCGGCGCGATGGAGCAATTTTATGCCGGCATGCATTCCATTTCTATCGGCGAGAACAACGAAAAAGAAAATTATTTTACGCTGGAAGTGGCTCTCAGCATGGAAAATGATGAAGTAATTGTCTATGCGGCAATACCAAATAAACATCTTTCACTTTTTGAGAAACAGATTTTAGCTTTTTACCATAATGCAAAAATTCGCGAGATGCCAGATGATTATAATATTTTCAATGAAACAGGGAGTTCAGTTGGCGCTTATGCCAGCTTCTCAGAGCGTCCTGTGATGCCAATAAAAACTTATGACAACATAGAGCATGATCCTATGAATACAATACTTAATGTATTTTCTAAATTAAAAACAAAGGGCGAGGGAGCGGCGATTCAGCTGGTGGTTGCGCCTGCGGGGGATAAATTCATAAATGAATTTCACAAGATATTAGACGATGTTAAAGACGGAACGTCCGTCAAGCATGCAGCCGATAATTTTTATAAATTCAATAAAGCTTTTTTAAAAGCAGGTAAAGAACTTCTTTTTGGCGCAAAAAAAGAAGAAGAAAATAAAGAAAAATATATGAAGGGCCGGCGCGCAGTGGATGAGGGGGCGGTTGAAAAGATCGGAAATAAAGTAAAAAGCACGATTATGAAAGCCAATATTCGAATTATTGCGTCTGGAGAAACCAAAGAACGAGCGCAAACTATATTAAAAGAAATAGAATCTTCCTTCAATCAATTTTCTGAAGCGGCCAGCAACTCTTTTGTCTTTGAAGAAGCGACAGGAAGTGACCTAAAAAAGCTTTTTCGTGATTTTTCTTATCGATCCTTCACAGGAGACAAAGTACTGCCTATGAATTTAAAAGAGATTGCGTCAGTCTTTCATTTTCCAGTAGGAATAGGCAGTCAGCCTCAACTTAAAGAGGCGAAAGCGGGTATTGCCCCTGTTCCTTTGGAAATGGGTCAAGAGGGGATAATTTTAGGAATAAATAGCTATCGAGGCAGAGATACCGAGATTCATATGGCGCGTGAAGATCGAATGAGACATTTTTATACTATTGGTCAAACAGGAACAGGTAAAACAAACATTATGCTCAATATGATAACGCAGGACATCAAAAACGGGGATGGTTGCTGTTATATTGACCCACACGGCACTGATATTCAAACTATTCTATCTCGTATCCCAAAAGAACGCATTGATGACGTTATTTATTTTGATCCAGCTTATACGGCGCGACCGATGGGACTCAATATGCTGGAGTATGATCCAAAATATCCTGAGCAAAAAACTTTCGTAGTGAATGAGCTGATGGGAATTTTCAACAAGCTTTTTGATATGAAAATAGGTGGAGGAGCGATGTTTGAGCAGTATTTTAGAAATAGCGCTTTTTTAGTAATGGAAGATCCAGAGTCCGGTTCAACCCTACTTGAGATTACCAGAGTGCTTGCCGATAAAGAATTTCGCGATTTGAAATTATCTAGATGCAAAAATCCGATTATCAAGCAGTTTTGGGTTTCGGCTGAACAGACGACGGGGGATCAGTCGCTGGCGAACTTCGTGCCATATATTTCATCAAAATTTGATAACTTTATTTCCAACGATATTATGCGTCCGGTAGTGTTGCAACAGAATTCCGTTTTTAATTTCAGAAAAATTATGGATGAGAAAAAAATTCTCTTAGTGAATCTATCCAAGGGACGATTGGGCGATATCAATGCTAATTTAATCGGTTTGGTGCTTGTCGGCAAAATTCAAATGGCGGCGCTCTCGCGGGTGGATATGTTTGGTCATCCGATGAATGACTTCTATCTTTATATTGATGAATTCCAAAATGTTACCACCGATTCTATTTCTTCTATTTTATCTGAGGCCAGGAAATATCGACTTTCGCTCAACCTTGCTCATCAATACATCACCCAACTGGAAGAAAATATCAAAAATGCCGTTTTTGGCAATGTGGGTTCAATGGCGGTATTTCGCGTCGGCGTCGAAGACGCTAATTTCTTGGAGCAGAAATTTAAACCAATTTTTTCCGCGCAGGATATTACGAAACTTGATAATTATAATGCTTACATGAGCATGCTAGTGAATGGTCAGCCGGTGAAGCCTTTTAATATAAAAACTTTAGCGCCTGAAGCGGGGAATAAAGATATAGTGGATAACTTAAAAGAACTTTCCTACGCCAAATACGGTCGCGACCGCGTCGAAGTAGAAAATGAAATCATAGCGAGGTATAAAACGATGGAGTAGATTTTTAAAAATTAAATTTTGCAAAAATTATTTTTTCTGCTAGTATAGATAAATATGAAACATCCAAAAGAGGAAAGAACATATGTGATGATAAAGCCAGACGGGGTAAGAAAGGGTCTCACGGGAGAAATTATTCGCCGTTTTGAACAGCGAGATTTGAAAATTGTGGCGCTAGAAATGTTCCAGCCGAACCATAAACAACTGGATGATCATTATCCAAAGAACGAAGAATGGATTACTCGTCTTGGCCATAAAACCCTTACAACTTACGAAAAATATGGCTATGACACAATGGCAGATTTCGGAACAACTGACCCATCAGTTATCGGACCTGAAATTCGCAAATGGCTTGTTGATTATATGAAATCTGCTCCGCTTGTGAAAATAGTTTTGCAGGGCGTACATGCTGTTGATGTCGTTCGCAAAATTGCGGGCGACACAATGCCATACAAAGCGGATATGGGCACAATTCGCGGAGATTTTTCTATTGATTCTCCAGCTCTGGCTAATAAAGAAAAACGTGCGGTGATGAATATTATTCACTGTTCCGAAACTCCCGAAGAAGCGGAGCATGAAATAAAACACTGGTTCGGTGACAATAAAACCTACGATTACAAACGTTTCGGAGTAGATGAATAGAATCTATATGTGTTTTTAGTTGCAGAAAAATTCAGAAACAAAAAATTGTCTCTGTCTAGTTGCCTAGGTTACTAATCTTGCTATACTAAAAATAGGGTTATTTCCGATTATTACCTAGAACACTATTTTTAGGGAATCTCGATCGGATTTGATCTTGGTCAAATGCGTCTGACACCCACCTAGCTATGAGCTATGGTAATACATCAGAAATAGTCCTAAGAAGAACTCTCCACCTGAGGCGGAGATTTTTTCTTAAAAGGCGATTTCACTGTATAATGTGTGAATGAACAAGAAAAAGCTTTTCAAAACCCTAGCATATCTTATTGTTTTTATTCTTATAATAAATTTTTTTGCAAATAAATTCTACTGGTATTATTCCATTTGGTATTTTGACGTGATTATGCATTTTCTCGGCGGATTTTGGGTTGGACTTGCCTTCCTTTATCTTTTTCCGCCTAAAGATAGCCCGCTTGGCGCCATTTTCATAACATTGCTTTTAGTACTTACTGTTGGAGTGTTGTGGGAAGTGTTTGAAATTTTGATCAACGAAATTATTGCCCAAAATCCTTTTAATGTTCTAGATACTGCTTCAGACATATTTTTTGACCTTTCTGGCGGGTTATGTGCTATTCTTTATTTACTTGTCCCGTTAGAAAATCAACGGACTGGTAGTAAAGAGTAAGTTTTATTAATTTAATTTTTTAATGGGATGGAAAAGACTGCCAAAATAACATTTTGCGGGGGGACGGGCACAGTAACGGGAGCCAATTTTCTTTTAGAAGCTGACGGTAAAAGAATTTTAATTGACTGCGGTCTTACCCAAGGAATGAAATTGGCGGACGATATCAATTGGGATCCTTTTCCTTATGATTCAAAGGGAATAGATATTCTTTTTATTACTCATGCGCATGTTGACCACTTGGGTCGTGTTCCAAAACTTATTCATGAAGGTTTCCGTGGAATGATTTATTCTACAAAACCCACTAAATCGCTCGCTCTGCCTATGTTGGAGGATACTATGGGTATATTATCTAGCAATACAGAACTTCATCTAGATAAAATTTATACGCCTGAGAATATAAAACTGGCGTTTTCTCTCTGGCAAGGTTTTGAATATCATGAGAAATTAAAAATAACTCCCAATTTAGAAGTGTCTTTCTTAAATACTGGACATATATTAGGTTCCGCCATGTTTTTATTTATTTATAATGGGAAGAAAATTCTTTTCACTGGAGATTTGGGTAATAGTCCTTCACCAATACTTCCTGACCCTGAAAAAGTTACCGACGTGGATTATTTAATTATGGAATCCGTCTATGGCGATAGAAATCATGAATCCAGAGACGATCGCAGGAAATTTCTAGAAGAAACAATTGAGGATAATTATAAAAGAAAAGGAACACTTATCATTCCCACATTTTCTTTAGAACGTTCACAAGAACTTCTCTTTGAGCTTGATTCTTTAGTAAAAAATAATCGTATTCCAATAATGCCTATTTTCTTTGATTCCCCTCTGGCTATTCATTTAACCGAAGTTTTTAAACAATATAAAAATTATTTTAATGAAATAGCGCAAAAAACAATATCCGGAGGTAAATATCTATTTGATTTTCCGGGACTGCACAATACGTTAAAATCAGAAGAATCAAAAATGATTGCCACTGTGCCAAACCCGAAGATAGTTATTGCCGGATCAGGAATGTCCACTGGCGGGCGCGTGGTGCATCATGAAAGACATTATTTGCCAGATCCGAACAATACTCTATTGCTTACCGGGTATCAGTCTGTGGGCACTCCGGGACGTTTAATTCAAGAAGGAGTAAAAACGGTGCGTATTTCCGGAGAAAATGTAGTAGTTCGAGCGCACATTGTAACAATTACAGGATACTCGGGGCATAAAGATTCAAATAGTTTATTAAATTTTGTTGAAGATATGCAAGACACAATCAAAAAAGTTTTTGTAGTTATGGGAGAACCAAAATCAGCAATGTTTTTGGTTCAGAAGCTTAGAGATAATTTAGGAATTGACGTGTTTGCGCCAGAGATTGGAAATAGTGTAATTTTGGAATGTTAATCCCGCACGAAGTTTTTAAGTTTATAAAATTTATAGAAAATGTTATAATAAGTTCGTTTATTATAGTCGTTATTAGTAAATTAATTATGGAAATCTAAAGATTTCCTACTTCGTACGGGATGGATCCTTTTTTAAATTCTTTTAAAAAACATGGACACGATCAGATAAAAATTGGTGTTTCCGGCGCGGCTGAGACAGGTCATTGCGGAGTGGATGCGTTAGAAAAAGCCAAAGAACTGGGGCGAGAAATTGCTCGTCAGGGAGCTATCTTAGTGACGGGAGCGACAACCGGATTTCCGCTTTGGGTCGCGATGGGAGCAAAAGAAGCGGATGGAACGTCCATTGGTTTTTCTCCGGCAGCTTCCGAGCGTGAACATATGGAGGTTTATAAACTCCCGCTTGATTACCTAGATTTAATTATTTATACGGGATTTGGTTATCCGGGACGCGATTTATTGCTTACTCGTTCCGTGGATGCTGTAATATGCGGTTGTGGACGAGTTGGCACTATTCATGAATTTACCGTTGCCTTTGAAGATGGGAAGCCCATTGGTATTTTTGAAGGACCCTGGGAAATGGGAAATGAACTCAAGGAAATTATAGAAAAAGCGCATCGACCGAACGAAAAAATTACCGCAAGCGCAGATCCCAAAAAACTCGTAGAAGATCTTATTGCTCTGGTTAAAAAATATAAAACAGGTGAATTTAAAATCACGCCATCTTAATTTTTTTGCTTAAATTTATTGTAAGCTTTTTAAAACCCTGGCGAAAGTTGCTGGATGATGTTCGGCAAGGTCAGATAAAATTTTTCGATCCAATAGTATATTTTTCTTTTTGAGGTTGTTAATGAATTTAGAATAAGACATACCTAATTCGCGGGCGCCGGCATTTATCTTTATATTCCAAAGTTTTCTATTATGCGATTTTTTATCTTTTCTGTGCGCGAAAGCGTAATTTCCGGCATGCAAAAGCGCTTCTTTAGCTTGCCGTTCTTTTGATTTTCGGCCATGGCGAAATCCTTTCGTTTGTTTTAAAACGCTTCTCCTTCTTTTTAACGCGTGTACTCCCTTTTTTACTCTGGTCATAAGTTAGTTATAAAGTTATAAAATATTAAGAAAAAGGCATCAGATGACTTTTTGGTTTGTTTTTAATCACAAAATTTTGACCCTTCCGGCCGGTCAGTTGCTTAGTGCGCGATTGTTTTGCGTTGAAATGGTTAAAGCCCGGCTTGCGAGAAATTATTTTTCCATTTTTTGTGATTTTTAATCTCTTTGAATATGATTTATTTGTTTTCATGCCTTTCATGGTTCTATTTTATCACCATGACCTCTTTGAGACTGAGCCTCAGAGCGAAGGCCTGAGTCTGTCGAATGGGTCATTTCATTTTTTCTATGATTGTGGTTAAGCCCTTGGGCCCCTTTTTATAAGCATCTGATATTTTGTAATCTTCTGTAATTAAATGCAATACTCTATCCAAACGCTCTTTCAGGAATTTCTCATCCATATATTTCGCGCGTCCCGCCAGGAAAAGTTCAACTTTGATTCTATGTCCTTCTTTTAACCATTTGGAAGCAACTTTAGCCTTAAGCCCTAAATCATGATCTCCCGTGCCGATTTTGATTTGAATTGATTTAGTCTCTGTATGCTTGGCGCCGGCTTTTGCTTTTTTTAACTTTTTATTCGCTTCATATTGATATTTGCCAAAATTCATTAACTTGGCAAGCGGAGGGTTGGCATTGGGAGCCACCTCTATCAAGTCCAAACCTTGATTTTGCGCTAATTCCAGAGCATCTTTTATGCTCAAAACGCCGAGATTTTTATTTTCACTGTCTAAAACTCGAAGTTCCTTTGCCCGTATTTGATTGTTTATTCTTTCACGCAATTGATATGAATATATGCTTTGACTAAAAGATAATAGCGTATTAAAGATTTAAAGTCAATTACTTTTATTTTAAATCCTTTTAGTTGGAAATTTTTATATGTAATAATTTCTTGTTTCTTACAAATTCATATAGGGGACCTATAAATGCTCCGGTAAAGAAAAACCAAATGTATTCACTCAAAGGAATCCCGAACATAAGTTGTGAATACCAATTCTCACGTAAATACCAGAATTTAAGAATATACTCTGGGTATAAGAGAAAAAGCAAGCAATAAATTAAGAAGCCCATTATGAGCATAATTATTCCACTTACAGCAGAATCAAGAATTAAATCTTTTCGATAAAAAGCCATTACACCGATTCCAGATAGATATGCGATAACCACAGAATAGAAAGAGCTTAGATGGGCAATATAAAACATTCCAAGAAATACCAAAGCAAAAGTAAAAAGAAAGATATCACCCATAAAATAATGTTTTTTAGACTTCATTTTTAAAAAATGATGTTCGGATTTAAATTTAAGATGATACATTTCTATATAAATTACTGAAGCAATACCTCCTATCGAAAATCCAATAATGAAATCTTCAATCCCCACAGGCGTTCCAGTCAAGGTCAACGGGTAATGTGCACACACATATGGCGGTTTCTCCTAGAATGGAGGAATGAGCATACATATGGTTAAAACAATCAAAGAAGAAAAGCTAAAATGGGTGCTATCTATCGCAAGAAAAGAAACGAAGCTA